>UMHC01000182.1_pt1 | contig 126314 bp, 128 predicted proteins | sample 1965381 | NCBI WGS metagenome assembly UMHC01 (sample SAMEA4836083, study PRJEB28245) | human gut metagenome | biome: gut microbiome; material: fecal sample | place: Denmark | collected 2008 | reverse complement strand
AAAAATAACCATACCATACGGTATGGTTATTTTTTTTATGTTATAACTACTGAAATTGAATAAACGGAATATTTATTTTCATGGAGAAACTTTATTGTTTAACCCTTACTTATACTTTAAAAACTTATTGTTATCGATAAGTTCTTAAATGACATATTAATTTAACTATGGTCGTTTGTACATTTTATCAGGATATGTTATCTTAATCTTAGCAAGAGGATCCCTTCGCTGTAGTAAAAGATCTTTGAAAGAAATAAAAATATTAATAAGACCGTTAAGGAGTGATTTATATGTCATTTAAATACAAAAGATTAGATAAAAATGATGCTGCTGTTTTGCTCATTGATCATCAGACCGGATTGTTTAATCTGGTTCGGGATTTTGAACCGATTCAATTTAAGAATAATGTTTTAGCGCTTGCGGACAGTGCTAAATTCTTTAATCTTCCTACTATTCTCACTACTAGTTTTGATAATGGCCCTAATGGTCCATTACTTCCTGAAATTATAGAAATGTTTCCTGAAGCTCCACTTATCAGACGTCCGGGACAGATTAATGCCTGGGACAATGAAGAGTTTGTTGCGGCAGTCAAAAAGACTGGTAAAAAACAATTGATTATAGCGGGTATCGTAACTGATGTCTGTGTGGCCTTTGCAGCTTTATCAGCTGTTGAAGCAGGTTATGAAGTTTTTGTAGTAACAGACGCTTCCGGTACCTTTAATGCAGAAGTACGTGATGCTGCGTGGAGACGTATGGAAGCTGCGGGCGTACAACTGGTAAACTTCTTTAGCGTCGCCTGTGAGTTACATCGCGATTGGCGTAACGATATGGAAGGGCTGGCTGCTTTACTTGGAAAATACATTCCAGCCTATCAAAATATTATGACAAGCTTTAGTGCAAAATAATAAGCAGATAGTGGAATATAATAAATGAAAGATCCCTGAATTCTATTGCTGAATTCAGGGATATCTTTTTGTCTAAGACTTTCAGCACTGGTATGTATAGGTAATTTAGGTGTTTTTTTGACAAACTTGTGATATAATTGCTCTAGTTATATGAATGTCGGAAATAAGGGTGAATTTATATGCGTATAGTAATAGTCGGAGCTGGCAAACTGGGGTACAGTATTGCTCAGTTACTGGCCGAAGATCAGTATGATGTGGTAGTCGTTGAAATCGATGAAAAACGTCGCGAGGTAGTAAAAAATTCCTTGGATGTATTGACTATTGGCGGCAATGGATGCAGTCCTAATACATTGGACGATCCGGATATCAGAGACGCCGATGTGCTGATCGCATCTACGGATAGTGATGAAGTCAATATGGTTACCTGTATGATGGCTAAAAACTATGGCGTCAAGCACACCGTTGCCCGTATCAGAAATACGGAGTATGCTTTGACTGCGAAGGATTTACTTAATCAGGGAATGAATATTGATTTGATCTTAAATCCGGAACGCATTACTGCTACTGAAATAAATCATATTTTAATGACTCCTTCTGCTTTGGATGTAGATGATTTTGCCGAGGGCAAGGTAAGGATGTTTGAGGCGCGGATGAGCGACGCTTCTCCGTATGTAGGTGTACCTCTGAAAGATTTGGAAATTCCCAAGCAGATACTGATTGCTATGCTGTTTCGCCGGCATAAGATGATTATTCCTCATGGCGATGATATGCTGGAGCCTGGTGATAATGTTTATTTTGTTGGACAGCAAAGTGCTATTAAGGAATTTGAGGAAACTTTCGTTAATACTTATGAAAAAATAGAACGGGTTATGATCATAGGTGCTGGACGCACCGGCAGATTTTTGGCTCCTATGCTGGAAGAGCAGGGACTGTTCGTTAAAGTTATTGAGAAGAATAAAGACCGCTGTCAGCTGATTGCGCAAAAGCTGGAAAATGGTATCGTTTTGTGTGGTGATGGCACAGATATTGATTTATTGACAGAAGAAGGCATTGCCGAGGCTGATGTCGTTATCTGCATTACTGAAGATGATAAGCTGAATTTACTGTTGGCACTGATGGCAAAGCACCTGGGTGCAAAAAAAACTATCGTCCGTGTTGCCCGTAACGAATATGTGGAGCTGATGGAGAAGGTCGGTGTCGATATCGTACTTTCGTCACGTTTGCTGAGTTCCGGCGAAGTGCTGCGTTTTGTGCGCAAAGGCGGTATTGTTTCTGTTTCACTGCTGGAAGGTGCAAAAGCAGAAGCGTTGGAAATTATTCTACCTGATGACTGTGAGGTCATAGGTAAAAGTTTGAAGGATATCAAGCTGCCGCGGGCTTGTCTGGTCTGTGCAGTAGTTCACGATAATGAAGCTGTAGTTCCTAATGGTAATACGGTATTATATGCCGGCGATAGAATTATTATTTTCGTCAAGAGTGAATTTGTAAAACGCGTTATGCCGTTTTTTGAAAGTAGAGGATAATCAATGAATATCAGGCTTGTGATGTATCTGCTGGGTAAGCTGAGCATCGCTTGTGCCGTAGCAATGGTCGTGCCGATGATAACGGCTCTGTTGTTAGGGGAATACATGTTCCTGGGCTTTATCTTTTCTTTTATGATCTGTGCATTTATTGGTGGTGCGCTGATAGGTAATGGTGAAAAGAACAAACGTGCTCATCTTAATTTGCGCGAGGCTTTGGCAACAGTGGGCTGCGGCTGGCTGCTGGTCTGTTTTTTAGGGGCTATTCCTTATTATCTGTCTGGACTTGTCAGCCCTGTAGGTGCAATTTTTGAAAGCACTTCAGGATTTACGACTACTGGTGTAACTACTTTGTCATCGTTGAGCAACTTTCCTGACAGCCTGCTGGTATGGCGCAGTATGACACATTGGACTGGCGGTATCGGTGTTATTATGTTATTTATTACGATTATGCCTCAGGTAGGCAGCGGCGCTAATTATTTATTTAACGCTGAAATTCCCGGTCCGGCTGCAGAACGTACACTTCCGAAAATCAAGGAATCGGCTTTCGTTATTTTTACTGTTTATATATTTTTTACTATTATTACAACAGTAGCCTTAAAGGTAGCAGGTATGAGCTGGTTTATGGCAATGAATTTGGCGCTGGCATCTGTAGCTACAGGAGGATTTTCATATCAGTACGAAAGTCTGATGGAATTTGAAACTGTTTATGTCGAAATGATCGTTATTATTGCTATGGTCGCCGCTAGTTTGAATTTTGCTCTTTATTATAAGATATATCAGCACAATTTTAAGGTTTTTTGGATTGATACAGAACGTAAGGCATACTTTTGGATTATTGGTATCGCCACATTTTTGATAACCTGGAATTTGTATTATACCGGTTATTTTGATGCCGCTACCAGTTTCAGACATGCGTTATTTCAAACCGTATCAATAGCCAGTACAACTGGTTTTGCTTCCAGTGACTTTAATTTATGGCCTGATTTCAGCCGTTATGTACTGTTACTTTTAATGTTTGTCGGAGGCTGCTCCGGTTCTACTGCAGGTGGTATGAAAGTTTCCCGCTTTGTGATTTTGCTGAAGGTAACATGGGCAGAACTACGCAGGACGATCCATCCACGACTGGTTTACAGTATAAAAATGGGTGGACGCAATGTTCCGCCTGTGGTTGTAGGCAATGTTACAAGATTTTTTTATTTGTATATGATAGTTTTTTCGACATTGACACTGCTGATTTCGTTGACTGGAATTTCGATGCTTGATTCTATGGGTATTATTGCTGCCTGTATGAGCAGTGTAGGCCCGGCTTTTGGTATCGTTGGCCCTACAGCTACTTATGCAGATGTATCTACTTTTGGCAGATTAGTAGTTATTGCAGCAATGATTTTAGGGCGTTTAGAGATTTTTACATTACTCATTATTATGAGACCTGATTTCTGGCGTGTAAAACGCAACTGGTAAAGGCAGGTCCTTGGAGGCTGTATTTTTTATGAATTTCAGTCTGATAGCTTTTTTATTGGGCAGGCTCAGCTTGGCGCTGAGTGCTATATTGTTGCTTCCTGTGGGACTGGCGATTTTTTATGAAGACGGTTCTTTTGTGGAATTTGCTATTACTTCTTTTACAGCTTTTTTTGTAGGGTTGGGCTTTGTCCAATATGGAAAGTTTGATGAAAAAGAAAATATATCACTGCGTGAAGGTTTTGCGACAGTTGTTTTTTCCTGGATTCTGACTTGTATTATCTGTGCTCTGCCATATGCGTTTTTGCAGATCCTGGACCCTATCTCAGCTGTTTTTGAAAGTATGTCTGGTCTCACTACTACTGGAGCTACAGCTATTACTAATCTGGCAGCCGTACCAAAAACAGTTTTATTTTGGCGCAGTTTTACGCATTGGTTGGGTGGTATTGGTATCATTGTACTGTTTATTGCTTTACTGCCTCAGGTAGCAGGCGGATCTGTACATCTTTTTAATGCAGAGGTAAGCGGCTTTGGGCAGGAACGGCTGCTGCCGCGTATCAGAACAACAGCGGGAGCATTATTTTTTATTTATTGTTTATTTACCGTTATTGGTACTGGCTTTTTGGTTATTTGCGGAATGACTAATTTTGACGCGATCAATCATTCGATGTCGGCAATAGCCACAGGTGGATTTTCTACTTATGATAACAGTGCCATGCATTACAATAGTGTGTCGATTGAAGTAGTATTAGCGATGATCATGTTTTTAGGCGGCGGTAACTTTGCTCTGTATTATGCTGTTACACAGAGAGGGATTAAAACACTGTGGCGTGACAGTGAATTTAAGTCTTATATGATGATCATCGCTGTTTTAACACTTTTGATTACTCTGAATCTGTTTTTCAGCGGTGGGCTGCAGTTTTTTGAAGGTTTGCGCTGCGCATTTTTCCAGGTAGTTTCATTTGCGACTACAACAGGTTATGTGTCTTATGATTATGATACCTGGCCAACTTTTTCTAAGCTGCTGCTGTGTCTGTTGTATCTGGTCGGAGCCTGTGCAGGGTCTACGGCAGGTGGTATTAAAGTAGGACGCTTTGTAGTAATGAGCCGGGCCATTGCGGCAGAATTGCGCAGAGCTATTCACCCGCAGATGCTTTTAACAGTCAATTTTAACGGCAGAGTGATGCCGATTGCAGTAGTCGCAGCAATCAGCAGATTCTTCTTTGTATATATAATGACGATAGCCGTTATGTCGCTTCTGGTGGTTTCAACTGGACTTGGAATCGAAGAATCAATTTTTGCCGTCGCATCCTGCCTGAGCAGTGTTGGCCCTGCTTTTGGAACAGTAGGGGCAACCGGTAATTATGCTGATATTAACTGGTTTGGTAAACTTGTGCTTTGTGTAACGATGCTGCTTGGACGGTTGGAATTATTTACAATGCTGGCATTGCTGCGATCGGAGTTTTGGAGCAGCAATAGAAACTGGTAAAAGGCGGATGTTTTGTAAACATCTGTCTTTTATTTTTACTTAAATAGGAGTATAATAAATTTACTAGTGTAAAAATAGAGGAGGAAAATTGAAGTGAAGAAATATCAACTCCCTTATGGAAATGGATTTCAAGAAGTTACATTACCTGAAGAAAAAGTACTGTATGATATACATGGCAACAAGGCAGATGTACAGGAGGATATCGCTGCTGCAACTTTGGCCGCTGTGCGCTGTCCAATTGCCAGCCAGCCGTTGCAAAAAGTTGTCCGGAAAGGTGATAAGGTTGCTGTCATCGTCAGTGATGTTACAAGACTTGTTCGCACAGCTGAGTTTTTGCCTGTAATTATCAGCGAAATTAATGCTGCGGGTGTCCCGGACGAAGATATTACTATTATTGTTGCCACTGGTACTCATCGTGCACATACACATGATGAAGATATCGCTGTTTGCGGTAAAGATATCGTAAAAAGGATCAAAATCCATCAGCATGACAGCAGGAACAACGAAGAGTTGACAGATTTGGGGGTGACCAGCTTTGGCACACCGATCCTGATCGATTCTTATGTGGCTGAAGCAGATAAGGTAATTATTACAGGTGCAGTTTCACTGCACCCTATGGCAGGCTTTGGCGGCGGCCGTAAGGCTGTTATGCCAGGTGTTTCCGGGCATGCTACTATTATGCACAATCATGCTATTGCGCTGGCTCCTAAAGTTGGCGATGGTTGTAATCCTCTTTGTGAGACAGGTATATTGGAGGGTAATCCTTTACATGAAGATATGGTAGAGGTAACGAAAAAATTAGACCCTGCATTTTTAGTGAATATGGTTTTCACACCTGAAGGCAAGCTGCATGAAGTAGTTGCAGGACACTGGTATAAGGCATGGGAAAAAGGCTGTAAGGATCTTGTTGCTATGGCTGGCGTACCTATTAAGGAGCTGGCCGATGTTGTCTTTGCTTCGGCAGGTGGCAGTCCTAAGGATATGAATTTATACCAGAGCTGCAAAGCTCATATGAATGCTGTTTTTGCTGTAAAAAAGGGCGGTATCATGATACTGACACTGGAATGCCCTGACATTAAAGAACCGGCTATTTTCACAGATTGGTTTTCAAAATCAGATGTGTTGCAGTTTGAAAAAGATGTACGGGCAGATTTTTCTATACCTGCTTTTGTTGCTTTTAAAACACGCTGTATCGTAAATTCATTAACTACATATTTAGTTACCAAACCGGAAAATTTTGAGTTCGTAAGGCAAACCAGTCAAATACCTGTTGCCAGCCTGGAAGAAGCGTGGCTGCTTGCTCAACAGGAACTTGCCAAACAGGGTAAGGATGATTATAAAATTACGATTATGGGACATGCTTCGGCGACAATGCCTGTATTGGAAGCGTAACCGTTTTTGAGGGAGAGCATATATGGCTTTAAAAAGATACGATTTAAACATCGGTAAGCGTATGGAAAGCATTGAATTGCCGGAAGAGCATGTAGTGCAGGTCATTGACGGCGGCAGCGTTTCTAAGATTACCGATATCAAACATGCTACGCTGGAGGCAGTGCGCAATCCTATCGGGACACAGGCATTAAGCAAACTTGTGCATGAGGGAGATAAGGTAGCGCTTATCGTCAGTGATATTACGCGCACCTGGTCGCGTACTAAAGATTATCTGCCGGCCGTTGTAGAAGAGCTAAATAACAGTGGTATTCCTGATGCAGATATTTTTGTAATTATTGCCACTGGCACACACAGGGACAACGACGATGAAGAGAAACGTTTAATTTTAGGTGATGCTTTATTTGCAAGGCTACAGGTTTTTGACCATGATGCGTATGGCTCTGAGGCAAACGTTTTTTTAGGAACTACAAGCAGAGGCACGCCGGTGTATATCGATAAGAGAGCTGTGGAAGCAGACAAGGTTATTTTAACAGGTGGTATTACAACGCATCTGTTTGCAGGCTTTGGCGGCGGGCGCAAGAGTGTTATGCCGGGGCTTGCCGGTGTGGAAACTATCAAACATAATCATTTGCTGGCTTTGACGGATGAAGTTGGCGGCGGTGTGAATCAGGAAACCTATCTGACTAAAATAGAAGGAAATCGTGTCAGTGAAGATATGTGTGAGGTCTGCGCTTTCTTAAACCCCTGTTTTTTGGTAAATTCGATTATGGATGCTGAAGGAGATTTTGTCCGTATCGTTGCCGGCCACTGGTATGATGCCTGGTATGCCGGTACTCAGGAAGTGATGAAATTGCAGGGAGTGGAAGCAAAAGCCAAAGCTGATGTCGTTATTGGTTCTTCTGGCGGTTATCCTATGGATATCAACCTGTATCAGGGAATGAAATCTTATGCACCGGCACAAATGGCAATGCAGCCAAATGGTATTTTTATCGCTCTTTTGGATTGTCCTGATATTTATGAACCGCCTTCTTTTTTTGATTGCTTTCGGTTTAATGATGAATTAAGTATGGAAAAAGAACTGCGGGCTGGTTTTACGATACCATTTTATATTGCTTTCTATATGTATTGTATGTCGAAGCAGTTTACTGTTATTATGGTTACCAGGCCAGAAAACTTTGACGCAGTGCGCAGAACAGGTCAGATTCCTGCGGCAACTTTGGCGGAAGCATGGACGCTGGCACAGAAAAAATTAATGGCACAGGGCAAGGCAGAAACTTATACAGTCAACATTATGCCGTACGGAGTAAATACCGTGCCAATGTTCAAATAAAAACAAGTGAGGGAAAAGAAATGGCATTGAAAACATTTAAATTTGGTATCGGTGAGGGTTATCAGGAAATTTCCTTGCCGGAAGAACATATTTTGCAGGTAATTGAAGGGAATGAAGTTCCTAAACTGGATGATGTTCAGGCAGCAACTATTGAAGCACTGCGTAATCCGATCAACAGCAAGCCTTTGCAGGAGGTTGTCAGCAAAGGCGAAAAAGTCGCTGTCATTGTCAGTGATATTACACGCGGCTGGATTCGTACTCCTGAATTTTTAAAATATGTAATAGACGAAATTAATTTAGGCGGCGTGCCTGATGAAGATATTTGCATCGTTATCGCACAAGGTACACATCGTGCTCAAACCAGAGAAGAGGATATTGCAGTCTGCGGGAAGGAAGTTGCAGACCGTATCAAAATATATCAGCACGACTGTCTGGCGGAGGATCTGGTGCATGTAGGTGATACGAGCCGTGGTACACCAGTGTGGATAGATAAACATGTTGCTGATGCAGATAAAGTAATTATTACCGGTGGTATCACTGTACATCTGATGGCAGGTTTTGGCGGTGGACGAAAGAGTATACTTCCTGGAGTTGCTGGTGATGAAACAATACAGAAAAATCATGCTTTGGCGTTGGCTGATGAGGTAGGTTCCGGTATCAGTCAGGAAACAAGGACGACTTTAATCGATCATAATCGGTTGAACGATGATATGTGCGAAGCAGCAGCTTTGGTAAATCCTTGTTTTCTTGTGAATTCTGTAATGGATACGAATGGTGATTTCGCTCGTATTGTTGCCGGTCATTGGTATGATGCTTGGCTGGAAGGCACGAAAGAGGTTATGAAGATCCAGGGAGTTAAGGTTAAGGGACAGGCTGATGTAGTTATTGCTTCTCCAGGAGGATTTCCGAAGGATATCAATCTTTATCAGGGCTCTAAAACCTATGATACGGCAGAAATGGCACTTAAACCTGGCGGTATCGTTATTTCCCTTTTGGAAGCTCGTGAAATCAATGATCCGCCTGAATATATGCAGAGCTTTCATTTCAATGATGTAATTGAGATGGAAAAAGCTGTAAGGAATAAATTTACGATTCCCTTTTTTATTGCATATCGTTTGTTCCTGTTATGTCAAAACAGCACGGTTTATATCGTAACGAGAAAGGAAAACTTTGATACAGTGAAAAAGACTGGTCAGATACCGGTAGAAACTTTAGAAGAAGCCTGGTCACTGGCCCAAAAACAACTGGCTGAACGCGGACTCAAGGATTATACAGTCAATATTATGCAGCATGCTGCAAATACTGTTCCAATGATCGATTAACAATAGATAAAATCCCGCTCTAAAAAAGAGCGGGATTTTGTTTTACTAAAAAAGAAACCCCTGCAGATTTTCTGCAGGGGTAGATAACGGCTATATTTACAGTCTGTTAGAACTGTTGAGAACATCACGCATCTTGTGAGCTACCATTTGTTTGATTGCTTCGCGTGCTGGTTTTAAATATTGACGCGGATCGAAATCAGCTGGATTAGTAGCAAGATGTTTGCGAATAGAGGCAGTCATAGCCAAACGCAAATCGGTATCAATATTGATCTTGCAGACACCAAAGGTACCGGCTTTCAAGAGCATATCTTCAGGAACACCTTGTGCACCGTCAAGTTTACCGCCGTATTTATTGCACTCTTCAACAAAGGAGGGGATAACGGTAGAGGCGCCATGCAGAACCAGAGGGAAGCCTGGCAGTAATTTAGTGATTTTTTCCAACCGGGCAAAATCAAGTTCAGGATTACCTTTAAATTTATAGGCACCGTGGCTGGTTCCTATTGCTATTGCTAAAGAGTCAACGCCAGTACGTTCAACAAATTCTACAGCTTGATCGGGATCTGTATATGTAGCGTCCTTTGTGTTTACTTTAACCGCATCTTCGACGCCTGCTAAGCGTCCCAGCTCGGCTTCAACGACAACGCCTTTATTATGAGCATACTCTACAACGCGTTTAGTAAGTTCAATATTTTCTTCAAATGGATGTTTGGAACCATCGATCATAACAGAGGTAAAACCTCCGTCTACGCATGCTTTGCAGATTTCAAAATCTTCACCATGGTCAAGATGCAGGCAAATGGGCAAACCAGTATCTTCGATAGCGGCTTCAACCAGTTTCATAAGATAAATGTGGTTAGCATATTTGCGGGCACCGGCCGAAACCTGTAAAATCAAAGGTGATTTTTCTTCACGTGCAGCTTCGACGATACCTTGAATTATTTCCATGTTGTTGACGTTGAAAGCACCTACAGCATAATGGCCTTCATAAGCTTTTTTGAACATTTCAGCAGATGTTACTAGTGGCATAGGACAGCCTCCTTTTTGTCTTTTGTTGTAATTAATTATAGCATACTCTATACTTTAATAGTATATAATTTTGAAAAGATCGTTGGGTAAGGCGCAGGATATTTCTAAAAAAATACCGGTTGCAGGATGGTTAAAGCCCAGGTAATAAGCATGCAGAGCGTGGCGGCTTTGCGGTCCTGGTGTTCCGTAAAGGTTATCATTATAAAGCGGGCAGCCGATATGTGCCATATGTACGCGTATCTGGTGGGTACGGCCAGTGTGCAGCTGCAGTTCCAGCAAACTGAGATGTTCCCGGCGGCTAATAAGTTTATAATCAGTACGGGCATATTTTCCGTTTGGAGAAACACAGCGCTCAATAATGCTGCCTTCCTTTCTGGCAATTGGAGCTTCTATTATGCCACTGTCAGCTGGTAATGTTCCTGTAACGATTCCTAAATATTTTTTTATGACCTCCTGCTGGGAAAGCAGAAACTGGATTCGTGGTTCTTTTGCAAAAATGACAAGACCTGAAGTATTGCGGTCTAAACGTGAGACAGGATGGATATTGTGTAATAATCCCTGTTGTTTATAGTAATGTGCAACATAGTTATACAGAGTACTGCCATCTTCCTTTACTGTCGGATGGACCAGCATTCCGGCTGGTTTATTGACGATCAGCAGATATTCGTCTTCGTAAAAAACAGTATATGAAAAATTAAACTCCATATCAGTGCTGTGACGGCAGTTCATCGACTATTTCTATTTTATCGAGCTGTTGCTTGACCTGTCCGCGGATAAAGCCTAAATATTCTTTATATAATGCTTTTTGTTCGCACTGTTCTTCTTCTGTCAAACCCTCACTGCGTTTTTTCCGGGCTAAAATGTTAATGCGGGCAATCATCTCATTAATTTCCATTACTTAAAATACCTCCGTTTCCTCTATGCATTATAGCAAAGTTAGAGGCCCAGAACAAGCGAACTTCCTTGACGCTGGTAGGAATCTATGCTATTATGAAACGGTAATCAGTAAGACGTTACGAGTGCCTCTGACGATAACTGACGTTGGGAGGCTTTCTTAATTTTGCAGGGAGAGAGCAATAATGAAAATTTTTAGGGCAGTGCTTGCTGCTGCATTGTGTCTGACTGTTTTTAGCGGTTGTGGTCCAAACGCTGAAAATACTAAACCTGCCAGTGATGATAAAGCATTTTTAACTATTACTGACGATACAGGGCGTACTGTAGTACTGCCTGAAAAACCTGAACGAGTTGTAAGCTTGGCAACTTCATACCTGAATATGATTGATGCTGTAGGCGGTAAGATCGTTGGACGTGCGTCGTCAAAAATAGGAGAAATGCCGGAAGCTATGAAAAATGTACCTGAGGTCGGTTTTGTTTATAATATTAATATGGAGAGTCTTATCGGCTTAAAGCCTGATCTGGTTATTGCTAATAAAAATCAACATGAGAAATTTCTTCCGCTTTTGGAGTCTAATAAAATACCTGTTATTGCAATCAATCCAAAAACATATGATGAGGTAAAAGATAAACTTATTTTAATGGGAAAAATCTATGGTGTACCAGAAAAAGGTGAAGCTGCTGCTGCGAAACTGGATCAGCAGGTTAAAGCTGTGACGGAAAAGTTACCGAAGGATGGAAAACGTATTGTTATTATGCATGCAACTCCTTCTAATGTGACAGTTGAGCTGGAAAACAGCATTGCCGGCTGCGTTGCCAAAATGCTGGGATTTCAAAATGTTGCTGTAGGGGCAACGCCTATTAAAGGAAAACCGGAGAAGACTCCGTATAGTATGGAAGCTTTAGTAGAAAAGAATCCGGAAATTATTTTTATTACTTTTATGGGCGACAGTGAAGAGATAGAAAACAGGCTGCGTGCTGATGTGAAAAGTAATCCGGCCTGGGCATCTTTAGAAGCAGTACGGAATAACAAAGTATATTTACTGCCTGAAAGATTATTTTTGCTCAATCCTGGTTTGCACTATCCGGATGCTGTAAAATACATGGCTAAAACTGTATATCCAGAGGTTTTTAAGGATGACAAATAATCAGGCGGATACTTTGGAAAGAATTGAAAGATTTGGCATTTCGCGTACAGCCTGGCGGCTTAGCGTCATGGCTGCTTTTGCCATGCTGGCATTTTTAGGTGCTTTTTTAAGCTTAACAAAAGGTTCGGCCGATATTAGTTTAGCGCAGATCATTAATATTTTATCTAATCCAACATTAGAACCGCAAAGTCAGATTATCTGGAATATCAGGATGCCGCGTACAATAGTTGGTGCGTTAGTGGGTGTAAATCTTGCAATTGCAGGTGCCGTATTGCAGGCGGTAATGCGAAATCCTCTGGCTGATCCGCATATTATTGGTATTTCCAGTGGTGCTGGTTTGGCTGGTGTTACGATTATGATTTTATTTCCTACCCTGGAATACCTGATTACACCGGCTGCATTTATTGGTGCAATGCTTGCGGCGGTCTGTATTTATATTTTGGCCTGGAAAAATGGTATCAAGCCTGTACGGATTATTTTAGCTGGTGTTGCCGTATCTGCGTTTTTAAGCGCTGGTATTTCTGGACTGATGATTTTTTATAGTGACCGTGTACATGGAGCTTTAATGTGGATGGTTGGCGGATTGGCTGCCCGCAGCTGGCCGCATGTCAGTATTATTTTACCTTATGCTATTGTAGGTGTTCTGCTGGCTTTTATCGGTGCCGCTTATCTCAATATTCTGCAGCTTGGTGACGAAATGGCGCGTGGGCTAGGTGTTAATGTTGAGGTTACGCGTATTGCCATGACTGCCGTTGCGGCGTTATTGGCGGCAAGCGCTGTCAGTGTCGTTGGCCTCTTAGGGTTTGTGGGGTTGATTGTTCCGCACGCAGCCAGGCTGATAATAGGGTCAGATTACCGCTATTTGATGCCGGCTTCAGGGCTTTTAGGTATTGCTGTGGTAACGCTTAGTGATACTTTTGCACGTGTGGTTTTTGCACCTGTTGAATTACCGGTAGGTATAATTATGGCGTTTATTGGTGCTCCCTTCTTTTTATTTCTGCTAAGGAGGGAAATCTGATGAGTATTTTGCAGGCAAACGAGATTACGATTCGTATTATTGATAAGACAATCATTCATGGTTTGAGTTTATCAGTACCGGAAGGTAAGGTAACATCCATCATCGGACCTAACGGCTGCGGAAAAAGCACTACATTAAAAGCTTTAGCACGTATATGGCCCTGTTATAAAGGCAATGTAACCTTTAATGGTGAAGATATTAAAAAGTTCAGTCACAGGGAATTTGCTCAAAAACTGGCAATTTTGACTCAGGCTCCGCAGTCTCCGGCAGATTTGACAGTCAAAGATTTAGTAGAGATGGGCCGCTTTCCACACCGAAACTGGTTTGGCCGCAAAAGTATGGAAGATGATGCACATGTAGAGTGGGCGTTAGGGCAAACTAATATGCTGGGGATGCAGCATCGTCTGCTAAGCACACTTTCTGGAGGGGAAAGACAAAGGGCATGGATTGCGATGGCTTTGGCGCAGCGTCCGCAAGTGCTTTTACTTGATGAACCTACCACTTATTTGGATATTTGTCATCAGCTGGAGGTAATGCAGCTTTTAGAAAAGCTTAATCGTGAATTACAGTTAACGGTAGTTATGGTTATCCATGACATTAATCATGCTGTGCAGTACTCCGATCATATTGCTGTTATAAAAGAAGGCTATCTTGTAACTGAAGGCAAGCCGCAGGAAATAGTTACAGCACAACTTCTGAAAGATGTTTTTAAAGTTGAGGCTGATGAATTTATCTGCAGTAATGGTATGCCGGCATTGCTTCCGGTAGACCTGGTAAAATAAAACTTTATATTGTTGGATCTGGTGCGCTTTCTGCGCATAATAGAGAAATCGGTGTAACTCCGATACGATCCCGTCGCTGTAATGATGAGCGGACCTTAAAAACCACTGGGTTGAAACCTGGGAAGGGAAGGCGAGCAATGAATCAGAGTCAGAAGAACTGCCAGATCTTTGTACGTTCCCCACGAGAGATGGGAAGGCGTCGGTAAAGTATTTGGCATTTGTACCAATATTTTTAAGAACAGCTTTCCCTTAGGGGATAGTCTGTTCTTTTTTATTTTTAACTTTACGGAGGTAATTGATGATGAAAAAAATTGCATTCTATGGTAAAGGTGGTATTGGAAAATCTACTACAGCAGCTAATGTTTCTGCCGCATTCAGTAAAATGGGAAAAAAAGTATGTCAGATAGGCTGCGATCCTAAAAATGATTCTACCAGATTGCTATTAGGACAAATTTGTCGTCAGACAGTGCTGGATCTGGTACGCGATGCTGAAGATGATATTCAAGCTGAACAGATTGTGCATACAGGTTTTAACGGAATCAAATGTGTTGAAGCAGGAGGACCGGAACCTGGAGTAGGTTGTGCGGGACGTGGCATCATCGTTGCCTTGGAAAAATTGAAAGAACTGGAGGTTTTAAACGATGAGGATCTAGTGTTATATGATGTTCTGGGCGATGTCGTCTGTGGTGGGTTTGCCGTACCTATTAGAGAAGGCTATGCTACTGATATTTATATAGTTTCTTCTGGTGAACTGATGGCGTTGTATGCAGCAAACAACATTGCTAAAGGCGTTAAAAGATTTGCCGCAAGAGGTGAAGTAAGGCTTGGCGGTATTATTGGCAATAGCCGAAATACTCCCAATGAACATGCGTTATTGATAGAATTTGCCAGAAGACTGAATACTAAATTGATCGCCTTTATTCCCCGCAATGTGATTGTAAACAAAGCTGAAAATAATAGACAGACTGTTATAGAATATGCACCAGACTCTGAGCAGGCACAGGTCTATAGAAACTTAGCCGATGATATATTGAAAAATACAGAACTGTCTATACCTACACCTCTGAAATTTGAGGAACTGGAGGATTTAGTAGCAAGCTATGGCAATCAAGACTAAAAGAATGCTCTCTAAAACAAAAAGCTGTAGCTGTAGTATGCCCGGAGTTTGGCGGGCTGCTGCTTACTGCAGTGGTGCGGCTGTTATTTTTCATAGTCCCAGAGCATGTGCTCATGTTGCGCGCAGTATGGATATCAGCGCACAATATCGAGCTTTGGCTAATGGAGCTGCTGAAAATTTGAAGCCTATACCAGTGGTATCAAGTATGCTGCAGGAAAAACATTCTATTTTTGGTGGTGCAGATCGTTTGCGTGCCTGCATTGAAGATGTAGTAAATACTTATAGGCCGAAGTGCCTGATAATTGCCAATTCTTGTGTGGCCGGAGTTATTGGTGATGATGTCGAAGCAGTAGGAAAAGAAAGCGAAGTTAAATATGGTATTCCTGTTCTTACTGTTCCGTGTTATGGTTTTTTGGATGGAGAATATTATCAAGGATATTTTGCGGTAGCAGAACAACTTGCTGAAAGATTTTTCCATAAACAGACAAAATTGGAGAATACGGCGTTGCTTATTGGTGACAATGGAGGCCCTTGGGGACATTATGCCAAAGAGGTAAAACGTTTACTGGCATATTTTTCGATTAAGGTTATTGGACAGTTTCCGGGATATATTCCTATAAATGAATTACCTCAGATTACAGCTGCGTCTTTTAGTATTATTCTCGGTGGACGCGGACAGACTTATAACGGATTGACTAAAATAGCCAGGCTGTTAGAAATGAATTATGAGGTTCCTTATTTACAGGATGGATATCCTGTAGGATGGGATAATACAGTCGACTGGCTGAGAAATTTGGGAGTTTTTTTGCATCAGGAAGATTTGGCAGAAAAGGCTGTAGTACAGGAAAAGGATAAATTATTTGCTTTTGCCGATAAAGTAAAAAAAATAACTCAGGGAAAGCGTTGTGTCGTTTGTATTGGCAGGATGCTGATGTATTTCCATCCGGCTGGGATTCTGGAAACATTACGCAGATTAGAGATGCAGGTGGAAGCGATTATTTTGTTTGACAATTATAACACGAAAGAAAGAAAATTAATGGTCGAAGCTGTTTCAGCACAATGTCAGGCCCCAATCATTGATCAGACAGCAGGTCAACAACTATTGGAAACAGTTGATTTAGTTCTTACAACTCATGAAATAACTAATAACCAGGATATTAAACAGATATTCTTACCGATGCTCCCACTTGTAGGTACAAGTGGAGAGATTGAGTTTATGGACTGTATTTATAAAACCTTATGTCGCTGTGGTGAAAAAGGAGGTATAGTCTATGTTTGAAACAGCCGAGTGGGGCAATGTGTGCAGTCGAGTCGACACCTGTGCTTTAACTGGTGCAGCAGCTTTTTTTACTGGTATTAAAGGTGCGGAGGTGTTGGTTAACGGGCCGCTATGGTGCTATTTTTATGCCCTGCGCCACCTTGAAAAATCTAACAGCAGGTTGGGAGAACGCTTTCATGGCTCGCAGCCGGATAATAATGCGGTCGTTTATGGAACAGAAGAATGTTTAACAGATGCTTTGGATTATATTAGGGAAAATAGAGCACCTTCAATTCTTTTGATTGAAAACAGCTGCAGCGTCAGTTTGATTGGTGATGATATTGAGGGCATTGCCGCTAAAGCAAAGCTGCCTTTTTCTGTAATAGGAATGGACAGCGGCGGTCTAAGCGGCGGTTTTGCTGAAGGATACAGCAAAGCCAGCATCAGGCTTTGGCAATATTTGGATTTACCTGATATCAAAATAAAATGCCGCTTGGGCGTTAATTTATTAGGAGCGACTACTGCTTATTTTAACGGCAGAAACGATCTTGAAGAAATTAAAAGGATTTTAGAAACTGCAAATTATAGAGTTATTGCGGTGCCTGGAGCCGGGAGTGAACTTGAGACATTGCAAAAAATTCCTGCTGCTCAGTTGAACATCGTTATCAATGAGGAGTTAGGTCTAGAGACGGCTAAATATCTTAAAGAACGATATGGCACTCCTTATGTTGTAGCAGGGATACCTTATGGATTAAAAGGTACACTGCGTTGGCTGGAAAAAATTGCAGAAGTATTACCCAGTGATTTGGAAAGTGTCCGAGAAGAATGCGTAAAAACTCAGGAAGAATTACTGGCTGCAGTTAATGAAGCCAGATGCACCTGGGGCGAATTATGGTTTGATAAAATTATTGTTGCCGCTCCTGGAACAACTGCTTTTTGCATTGCACAAACATTGCGCGAAGAATGGGCAGATACAGAAAAATTGACTGTTATCTGTCAAAACACTCTTAAAGATTTATGGGAACCTGTGGAAGCAGATGAAATTCTACTGGCAGAAAAAGACAGTAAAAAAATTGAACAGATATTGCAGCAGTCTGATAATACGCTTATTCTTGGAAGCAGTAGTGAAAGCTCTGTTTTATTGCGTGAAGGGAAAAAAATTTGGTGTTGTAATATTGCGTATCCCGTACAAGATGAGGTACTGCTGGCGACAGCTCCGTTTGCAGGTATTCGTGGCGCCGGGCATATGCTGCAGCGGCTGTGGAATTTAAAAATAAAAGCACAGCTGCCCTATTAGGAGTGAAGGTTAATGAAAAAGATACTGTTGGTTTTATTTGCTGTTTTATTGCTTATAACCAGTGGCTGCGGTCAAAATACAGATATTCCTAAAGCAAATTCTGCCGCTGCTTATGTTGTTACAGATGATAAAGGTCGGCATATAAAAATTGCAGGTAAACCGGTACGAATAGTATCTGCAACTTATGGGACTGATGAAATTTTAGCTGAGATCGTAACCCTTGATAGGGTTAAGGCTTTTAGTAAATGGGCTGGTGATCCTGAAATAACATTTATAACTAAGGAACAGGCAGACCGTGTCGGTAATAAGGTTGGTGAAAATACTGAAGCAATCGTAGCATTAAATCCTGATTTGGTTTTTGTTTCTACGGCTACTCCAGATTCTTTGGTGAAAAATCTGGAAGATATGAAAATTCCTGTATATGTTGCCGGAAGTCCTAAAACAATAGAAGCTATGCGCAAAAAGGTTTTGGGCGTAGCTGCTGCTGCTGGTGAAAAGTCTAAGGGTGAAGCACTTGTAAATACTATGGATAACAAACTGGCTGAACTTGAAAGCAAGCTGAAAGTAATTCCTAAAGATAAGGAAAAGGTTGTAATGGCAGTTTCATTTATCGGCGCTATTGGGCGTAAAGATAATTTGCTTGATGATATTTTTTCATATGCTCATGTTCGTAATGGTGCGGCGGAAGCTGGACTTGATCAGGGCAGCAATGCATTATCCAAGGAACGTATCATTGAGATTGATCCTGATGTATTTTTATTGCCAACATGGAATTTTGATTCCAATAATGATGTAAAAGAATATGCGCGTCAGATTGCAGATGATCCGGCATTTAAAAATATTAAGGCAATAAAAAACAATCGGTTGGAATTTGTTTCTGATCGGTATCGCTACGTTGCATCTCAACATGTAGCAGATAGTGCAGAAGCGGTTGCAAAAGCTGTTTATCCTGAATTGTTTGCCAAGGGGGAATAAGTTTGTTTAATCGAAAATCCGGCAAAAAGTTTATCTTCTTATTATTTATAGGTCTGCTGATTGTAGCGGCGATATCTTTGACCTGCGGGCAGATAAAAATACCGTTGCATAATACTTTATCAGCCATTGGCTATCAGCTTGGTTTGCCTTTTTTTGATAAAAACGATTTTACACAGGAGCAGATGGCGGTTGTTTGGTATATAAGGATGCCCCGTATGGTCGTGGGACTTTTGGTAGGTGCCGCTTTAGGTATATCGGGAGCCGTTATGCAGGGGATTTTCAGTAATCCATTGGCAGATCCTGGTATTATAGGCGTTTCAAGTGGCGCTGCGACAGGGGCAGTACTTTCGATAGCATTGGGCTGGGCGACGGAAAGTATGTTTGTGATGCCTGCTTTTGCTTTTTGCGGTTCTGTTTGTGCTGTTGCCTTAACAGTATTTTTAGCAATGCGTAATGGGAAAATACCTGTTATGACTTTGCTGCTTGCCGGCGTCGCTGTGGGGATGCTGCTTGGTGCGGTGACATCTGGATTATTGACATTTATGAATGAACAAAAACTGCAGCAATATCTTTTCTGGATGGTTGGCGGACTTGACTACAGACGCTGGGAACATGTTTATATGGCAATTGGCCCTGTAAGTATTGGTGTGATAATAATGCTTGCTTTATCAAGACATCTAAATATTCTGGTACTTGGAGAAACAGAAGCCAGAGCAGTTGGTATGCCTGTTTTACCATTTAGAATGGGTTTACTGTTTGTTGCAGCTATGACAACTGCCACTTCTGTTTGTGTCAGTGGAAATATAGGTTTTGTAGGATTAGTTGTTCCACATATGATGCGTATGCTGGTTGGACCTGATCACCGCGTGCTGTTACCTGCCAGTGCTTTGGCGGGAGCTGCATTTTTGGTTGTTTGTGATTCTTTAGGGCGTATCATTATTCCACCTGCAGAAGTCAGGGTAGGCATTATGACTGCCCTTTTAGGAACGCCTTATTTCCTTTATTTGCTGCGTAGAATGCAGAAACAGGTATTTTAAAGTGAGAAATATGGAGGAAGAAAATGAGCAAAGTAGTATTTTTAAGTAATGTCGACAGACGTTTTGCAATGATGAAGGTTGCTTTGCAGCAGCTGCAGCAGGAAAATTTATTGAGTAATGATTCTGTTTGCGTTAAGCTTTCCGATAATACTGTCTGGAATGACGAATGGCAGAAGCTTTTAGAAGATGCAGATATTCTATTGCTTAAATGGATGGGAGCAGCACTTGACACCCATTTTTTCAAAAAACTGCTGCCATTTATTAAAAAACATCAACTGCGATATTATATTGACGCTGCCGGTACTGAAGAGGAAGAACTGGTGAGCGGAATAGAAAAAAAAGATTTAGAAAAATTAAAAGCGTATGCTTTGTACAGCGGTATGAAAAATTATCGTAATTTGTTTTTATATGCTAATGGTATTTTGACCGGTAAAACGGATATCGAACTGCCAGATCCTATGTATTGGAGCGCGATTTATCATCCGAAAGCTAAAACTGTTTATACAGATCTGGCAGCATATAAAAAAGATTTTTGCGATGCTGCAAAACCGACTATTGGTATTTTATTTTATCGTGACGAATGGGTATGGGATGACCTTGTCTATCAAACGGCATTGATTGAAGAAATAGAACGTCAAGGAATGAATGCTGTTTGCGTATTTAGTAACGGTATGCCTGTTTTAGAATTAGGAATGCCAAGCCTGATCAAAATTTTTGAAGATTATTTTTGCGAAAATGGCGTGCCATCAATAGATGTTTTTATCAATACAATGAAATTTTCGTTGACAGGTGCACGATCAATGACGCTAGATTTTCTGAAGAAATTTAATGTACCTGTTTTACAGGCTTATACTTTATTGACACCCTACGAAAACTGGCGTGATGATTTTGAAGGCATGAATGCTATGGAAGTTTCTATCAGCGTAACGATGCCGGAATTTGACGGCGCGATCCATGGTGTGCCTATAGCTAATAAAAAACTACTGGAAAATGGCGATGTACGTTATCTGCCTATCAACGAGCGCATTGTGCGTATGGTAAATAAAGCACGGAAATGGGCTGTTTTGCGGCGAAAAAAGAATGCTGATAAAAAAGTTGCGATCATTTTTCACAATTACCCACCGCGTAATTCTAATATTGGCAGTGCTGTCGGGTTAGATACTATAGAAAGTATCAGACTTGTCTTGCAGGCGCTGAGAGAACGTGGCTATAAAGTTGATACTATACCTGAAGACGGGAAAGAATTTATCAATGAATTGACGGCAAATGCTACTAATGATAGAGCTTTGCTTACGGAAAAGCAGCTGGCAGCTGCCAATAAGTTAAGTGGTGCTGATTATAGAAAATTCTTTGAATTGCAGGAGGAGGGCGTAAAAGCACAGCTGGTAAAAGATTGGGGCGAAGCTCCGGGTGAAGTTATGAACTATGATGGCGATTTACTTATTCCCGGAACAATGAACGGAAATATATTTGTTACAGTGCAGCCTCCGCGTGGTTTTGGTGAAGATCCAAGCAAAATTTATCACTCTCCTTTCTGCGCTCCCACGCATCATTATTTGGGTTTCTATCACTGGCTGCGCGATATCTGGCAGGCTGATGCGGTAGTGCATGTTGGTACTCATGGATCCCTTGAATGGCTGCCTGGTAAAAATGCCGGACTCAATAATACCTGTTATCCGGATATTTCTTTGGGCGATCTGCCTAATATCTATCCTTATCTTATCACGATTACCGGTGAGGGTATTCAGGCCAAAAGACGTGGTGCTGCCTGTCTGATAGAACATTTGCCGCCGCCTATGACTGATGCCGGTGTTTACGACGAATTAGAAGAGCTTGAAAAACTGATGGATGAATATTGTCATTTTGAGACTACTCAGCCGGAAAATTTAGAAAAACTTCAAAGCTTGATTTTAGAAAAAGTAGTGCAGGCAAATTTGCAGGATGAAGTTTTTTTTGATGAAGAAAAGCCTTTTAATGATTACGTCATGGGTCTGCATAACTATATTACTGATTTGAAAAATATGCAGGTTAGGATAGGCTTACATATTTTGGGACAACCGCCTCATGACGAAAATCTGCGTGAGTATCTAATGCTGTTGACGCGGCTGGAAAATGGTGATATTCCGTCTTTGATGCAGGTATTGGCAAAACAGTATGGTTTTGACTATTATGACCTGTTGGAAAACAGCGGCTTAATTTACGAACCTTTAAATATTACTTATGGCGCTTTAATAGATAAATTACGTGCCCGCAGCCGTAATATCATAGCACTTTTGATTGAGCACGGTTTTGATGAAGAAAAACTGTATAATTTAGAAAATCTTGAGTGGGTATGTGATGGAAGCAGCGAATTTAAGTTAGCGCTCAAACAAATCTGCTGCTATATTTGTAATAATATTTATCCCAATCTGATGCTTACTTCACAGGAAAGAGAAAACCTGTTAAGAGGATTGGAAGGGCAATATATCGAACCGGGACCGTCAGGAGCTCCAAGTAGCGGCGGTGCTGATCTTTTACCTACCGGACGAAATTTTTATGGTATTGACCCGAGAAATCTGCCAACTCCTGCTGCATGGGAAATAGGAAAAACTTTGGGTGATCAGGTAATCGAAAGATATATCAGCGAAGAAGGACGATACCCTGAAAGTGTTGGTATAGTTTTATGGTCAGGTGCCAATATGCGCAGTCACGGTCAGTGCGTAGCAGACTTTTTATATCTTTTGGGCGTCCGGCCGCAATGGCAGCATGGCAGTCAAAGAGTAATCGGTCTTGAAGTCATACCGCTGATGGAATTGAAACGTCCCCGTATTGACGTCACTGCCAGGATCAGTGGCTTGTTTAGAGATACTATGCCCAGTGTAATGAATTTGCTGGACAAAGCTGTTTTACTGGTAGGGGAACTTGAAGAAGATGAAGAGCAAAATTACGTGCGTAAGCATTTGCTTGCTGATAGTCTGGAACTAGAAGCGGAGGGTTTAACAAAAGAAGATGCTTGGCGGCAGGCTGCTTTTCGTATTTTTGGAGATGAGCAGGGTGTTTATGGCGCTGGCATAGCAGCGCTTTTAGAGGCCAAAAATTGGGAAAGTATTGATGATATTGCCGAGGTGTATGTTCGTTGGGGCGCGCATGCTTATGGCGGCAAGGTCAAGGGTAAGTTTTTACCACAGCAGTTCCGTAAAAGAATGGGAAGCTTGGACGTAACAATTAAAAACGAGGATAATCATGAAACTAATATGCTCAGTTCAGATGATTATAACGCGTATCATGGTGGTATGATCGCTGCAGTACGCAGTATCAAAGGTTCTGCCCCGCGTTCGTACTGCGGCGACAGTACTGATAAAAGCAAGGTCGTCATGCACAGTGTACAGGAAGAGGCTAAACGTATTTTCCGCAGTGAAGCTATTAATCCTAAATTTATCGAGGGTATGATGAAGCATGGATATAAAGGTGCTGCCGATATGGCTAACTATATTGCACACAGTTTCCAGTGGGATGCTACAAGCGCTGTGATGGAAGATTGGATGTATGAAAAATATGCCGAAAAATATACATTCGACCCCAAAGTACAGGAATGGCTGCGTGATGTTAATCCATGGGCTTTGCAGCGCATGGCGGAGATTTTACTGGAAGCGGATCAGCGTGGTTTGTGGCAGGCGAAACCTGAAACCAAAGCAGAATTGCAAAAGATCTATTTATCAGTAGAAGGTGAGTTAGAGGAACGCAGTGATGAACACTCCTAAAATCAAGATGCTTGTTCTCAGCTTGACCGGTCAGTGCAATTTTGCCTGTAAGTACTGTTATGCAGCAGAACATGACGGCAGTATGCTTAAAGTTGATGATGCCATTAAAGCTGTGAATTTGGCGGCAGGCAGCGGAGAAAAATTTGTTATTCAGTTCAGCGGTGGTGAGCCGCTGCTGAACTTTGAATGTTTGAAAGCTGTTGTTAAATATGTTCAGGATAATAACCTGCCTGCTGTTTTACAGATACAAACAAATGGATCATTGATGACGGATGAAATAGCACAATATTTATTCAAAAATAAAGTTGCAATTGGTGTCAGTTTAGACGGCAGACCGAATATCAATGATAAGCTGCGCCTGACTAAAGCCGGAGATGGAGCAACAAGTTCAATTTTATATGGTTTAGAAGTTTTAAAGCGTAATAATATAGCAGTTGGTATTACCTGCGTAGTTACAGACGAAAATGTCAGCGAATTGGCCGGTATAGTAGAATTTGCTTATTTTATAGGGAATATACGCAGGATAGGCTTTGACCTGTTGAGAGGGCAGGGAAGAGGAGCTGTCCTCAAACCGCCTTCCGAAACAGCTATGCGTAAGGCAATGGAACAGGTTTACGAAAAAGCACGTCAGCTAGCATATTTAACAGGCTATAAAATTCATTTTGCCCAACAGGAACGAGTTAAAATACTTTGTGCTGATTCTTCCCATGAATTTGGCCACTGTTATGCGATGAATGGAGAAGCAGCTTTTATTGATGCCAAAGGCTATATTTATGCCTGTTCCTCTCTTGTCGGTAATAAAGATTTTTATATTGGTAATGTAAAAAATGGGCTGGACACTATATTGGTAAAGAAAGTCCAGGAGCAAATCAGAACTTCAATGTTTTTTTGTAAGCAGTGTGAAGATTTTAAATTGTGTGGTGGCGGCTGTTTTGCCCGCTGGTATGGCAGTGGAGTTAAAGAAGCATATCTCAGCGAATGTGTATTAAAACAGGTATCTATTAAACAAATAAAAATATAGAAAATGCTTGACCATATGACAGGTATATAGTCTAAAATGATAATGAAAGAAAATAAGAATATTTTAAGAGGTGATTAAAATGACTTGTAAAGAACATCCTAAATATGAATTGCCGAATACTCCGCATGCCAAACATCGTTATGAAAGCGCTATGAAGCATGTAGAGGCTGCTAAAGCTGCTGGCAAATCTTCTGAAGAAATTCATGCTATTTTCAAAAAAGTAATGGAATTTGACATCAAAGATGTTGAAAAATTACCTGCTGATGGACCGCATGCCAAATATAGGAGTGCCGTTATCCATGCTCAAAAAGCAATTGCTGCTGGTAAAAGTAGCGAAGAAGCGCATGAATTATACAGAAAAATCATGGCTGGTGAAGCAACCGGCGGTTGCGGTCATCATTAAAATTTCATAATCTGGTTGTTAGAAGTGCGTTAAGCCGCGATCCCGTCGCTGGGTATTTATTTAATCCCTGGAAACAGCCATTTTCGATCTCTGGATAACCTACGAGCGATAGGATTGAGATTAATGACCGATATGATCGGAATAAAAAACATTAGTGTCTTCCTGCCTGGGCAGGAGGACACTTTTTTTACGGGAGTTGTTAGAATGAAATTATATACAGTGTCTACAGGCGATACAGCTTATCGTTATGAAAAAAGTATCGTAGTGTTTTTTAAGGGTGCGCGTAAAGTACTTAGCACTTCGGTTTTTAATGGCGGTTATCATGAAAATTATAAAGCTGTATTTAACCACGATGGTAAGGTTGGTTCAGGGATGCCATGTGAGATGTTAGCTGATACTTATACCGAACATATGCGGATATTAGCTAAGCGTATAGGCTTAGAGCCAGAGCTTGTAACTGGAATGGGAACTGCTGCTGATATGGAAAATGTGGCTATAGAATCCTTGAATTATAAAGAACTTACTGTTACTGCTATAGTAACAGGCGGGATTGAAACAAATGGAGGACGTGTCGGTGATCCTGCCGATTATTATAAACCTGCGGAAAAACCAGATAAATTGGGTACTATTAACATTATTTTGATACTAGACGCAGATATGCCTCCTGGAACGCTGGCCAGAGCATTGGTTACATGTACTGAAGCAAAGACGGCTGCAATTCAGGAACTGCTGGCTGGCAGTAACTATTCTACAGGACTTGCGACAGGATCAGGGACGGACCAAACAATAATTGTTGCTAATTCGGATTCTGAGCTGTATTTTGAAGGAGCCGGAAAACATTCTAAAATGGGTGAGCTTATTGGAAAAACCGTTACTAAAGCAGTTAAAGCGGCATTATCAAAACAGTCTGGACTCAATCCTAGAACACAGCACAATGTGTTTAGACGCCTAAAACGTTTTCAAGTGACAACGCAAAGTATCTGGCTTTTATTCCAGCAGCAGTTAGCTGTCTTAAAGCCTGATTTCTTAGAAGCGGCAGAAAAGCTTGCACAAGAACCTGTAATGCTGACATATACTTCTTTATATATACATTTGTTGGACCAGTTTTTATGGGGATTACTTGATAAAGATGAGGTCATGAATGCAGCAGAAAAGCTATTGAGTGACATTGCGGGAGAATATGATACAGAAAGTATCGCGCTGAATGAGGTTTCGGTAGAAGCTATGATGAAAGCCTGGAGTGAGTTGTTTGTGAATATTATTGCAGATAATATTCAAAGGAACTAAAGATAATGAGAAAGATGGCTTCGAAAACTTTTTTGGTAGTGATGCTGCTTATAGTAGTTTTTTTTATTTCTGGCTGTGGAAGCTCTAATGGTGGCAATGTAAAAAAAGTCGCTTACGAAATAATTGATGATCAGGGGGCCATGATCCAATTAGAGCATAAACCGGAAAGAATACTGACGTTGGCAATGGGAACAGACAGTATTGTGTTAGGGATACTCCCTGAAGAGAAATTGATTGCAATTAATTCTTTGGCTGATGATCCTGTAAGCTCCAATATCGTAGATAAGGCGAATGGAATTACTAGAAAAATAAAAAATCCTTCTGCTGAAGAAATTTTATCTTTAAAGCCGGATGTTGTATTTATTTATAATTGGGGCAAAGCCGAAATGGTTGATAATTTACGGGAACTGGGAATTAAAGTAGTTGTTGTAAAGGGACCTAAAAGTATTGCTGATGTTAAAGAGAATGTGAAATTGATAGCAAAAACTTTAGGCGAGGAAGATAAAGGTAATCTTATGATTGCAAAAATGGATGATAAATTAGCAGAAATCAAAGAAAAGGTGGATAATATTAAGCCTGAACGAAGGAAGAAGCTCGTTTTGATATCATTGATGACATCTTATGGCGGTAAGGGGTGTACTTTTGATGATATTTGTAAGTATGCAGGTGTTATAAATGGCGTTTCTGATGCCGGATTGCATAATGGACAGCTTTTAACAAAAGAGATGTTGGTTGATATTAATCCTGATCTTCTGATTATGCCTGTCTACAATGATCACAAAACTTTTGATATTGAAAAATATAACAAAGAATTTTTAGAGGATCCTGCATTGAAAACATTAAATGCAGTAAAAGAAAAGCGGTTTTTCTATCCGCGGGAGGGTTATATTTATAATTCTTCGCAGGATATAGTATTTGGTGTACAGGAAGTAGCTCGTGCTGCGTATGGCAGTTTATTTGATCAGCCTGAAAACTGTCATATTTCAGTTGTTGCAGAAGTTGAAAAATAAAAGAGACCTTGTATTTTACAAGGTCTCTTGATTTATATATGTTACTTGTAATGAAATTTTATTTATGTATTCATCTGGATCTGATGTTAACCAATGATTTTTTAAGGGCATAACATAAATATTGCTTAATGGCTGCAATTCATTACTATTGAGAAATGAGGCAATTTTTTTTGAAATAGATTTTGAATTTTTGTGATAAGTACCTTTAAAAAATATATTTAAATAGAGTCCTTCTGGTAATATCATATGGTTTTTATTAATATTTTGAGGATGACCAACAGTTGTAAAAAATGCTAGTGAATAACTTTTTTCTCCCATTAAAAATTTTTTTTGATCAACGATCCAACCTACAGCTTTTTCTTTAAAATGTTGCTTATTAAAAGCTTTCTGGTTGTGTTTTGCCATTATTTCGAGACGTTTCTTACCAACGGCGACAGAAGACAAATCACTTATAAAAATTATCTGTTCAGATTGATGCTCTAGCGTTATCTGATTTAAAGCTAAGTTTTCAATATTGCTTAAAAGCTTATCAACAAATGCCAGACTATGTTTAATTTTAATATGCTTATTGATTATTTCATCACATTCACAAGATTTTTTATGTATCAATTCGTTAAATTTATCTGAACTTTTATGGTTAAGATAATCTTTTATCTGTGAAATAGGAATATCTAATTTTCTTAAATTTACTATGATTTCTAAAATTAAATATTGTGTTAAAGAATAGTGGCGATAGCCATTTTCCGCTATGAATTCAGGACTTAAAAGCCCTATTCTGTCATAGTAAAGCAGTGTTTGTTTAGGAATATTAAAAAGAGTAGCTAATTCTCCGGCTGTAAAAAAATCTTCTATTGATTTACTCATAAATTACTCCTTTATTTATTGACAATATACTTACTATATAGTTTACCATAGAATTATATAAGATATTATATCATATAAAATTATAGATAAGTAGAATTTAATTTTAATAATTTAATAAAAACAGGTGCGTAAGCTTAATAGAGAAATCGGTATAAGCCGATGCGGTCCCGCCGCTGTAAAGATGAGCCTGCTGCAAATGCCACTGAGATTGATCTTGGGAAGGCGCAGCACGAGCGTTGAATCCTGAGCCAGAAGAACTGCCTGTTTGAATAAAGTGATATTCCTGCGAGCGACAGGAAGGTTACGCTTGAGTTTTTACCAAGTGCTTTTATGCCTTTCTCTTTTTGCAGAGAAAGGCATTTTTGTTAGAGGTATTATTTGCGTGGCCATGAAAGACTGGACGCAGATGATTGCTTCTATAAAAATAATAAAAAAATTTGGGAAAGGAAGTTGAGCATGTTGAACAAGAGTTTGGGTAAAAGTGTACTGATGACAGCACTCATAACTGGGAGTGTCATCTGGGGGGGCACGGTAGTACACGCGGAGGAACCGCAGCAGTTTTTATTGGATGAGTATGTCGTAACGGCTACAAGAATGGAAAATAAATTAGTTGATACTCCTGCCAATATGTCGGTCATAACATCAGAGGAGTTTGAAAAAAGAAACTATCAAAGCGTAAGTGAAGCTTTAGAAAATGTTCCTGGTGTTATTGTAAAACGCAGTGGATTTTTAGGTGGAGATCAACATATTTATTTAAATGGTGATGATAGAGTATTAATTATGGTTGATGGGCGAAGACTTAACCAGGATAAGGGAACTTCTGGACGTTCTGGTTTTGATATAACTAATTTGCCATCTCCTGATTTTATTGAAAAAATAGAGATTTTGAAAGGTGCAGGATCATCATTATATGGTTCAGATGCAGTAGGTGGTGTTATAAATATTATTACCAAAAGTGCCAATAAGAACTATGCAAAAATAAATATAAATACCGGCTCATGGGGTTCGCAAAATTACAGTGCTTTAGTAAGTGTGAAAAAAGGTAAAACTGGCGTAATCACAACGATAAACAAACAAAAGCAAAATTATGTAAAATACAAAGAAGCTGATTCCGGGGATAATGTTAAGTGGCCTAATTCTTCTAATAATATTATAGGCGCGACAATTAAAGTTGATCAGGAGTTTGACGGTGATAAATTAGCAACGTTATATTTTGAGCACTCATTTAAAGATGGTGGCAAACCTTATTATGCTCCGGGTTTAGGTGGGTGGAATACTATTAAACCAGGAGCATCTGGTACTGATTTGAACAATAATATTTCAGGAAAATTTGAATGGGGACGTGGAGAAAAAAATACTGGGTTTATACAAATATATAGAAATTATTATAGTGGCAATTTTTATGATAATAATAGTGACAGCAATTATTATGAAACTAAAGATGGTGTAGAAATTCAACAAACTTGGGAATTATCAAAAAATAATAAAGTAGTTGTTGGTGCTGATTGGCGAGAATCTGAGGTAAATAATCCTGGTACATATGGCGGTAAAATTGCTAAAATCAACAATAAGGCTATTTATGTACAGGATAGCTGGGATTTTGCCGATTCTTGGCTTTTAAATGCGGGGCTTCGGTATGATAAACATAATTTTTTTGGAAATAAAACTACGGCAAGTGTAGCAGTAAATAAAAAATTTAGTGAAGACAGTCATGCATATCTTTCTTGGGGGCAAATTTTTAATGCGCCACAGGCTAATGATTTATTCTATTATTCGCCATCAATCCCTGGGGTGTCAGGCGCGATGATAGGTAATGCCAAATTAAAACCTGAAACTGGTGAAGTTTGGACTATTGGCTATGATACAAAACTTAACGATAAAATACAATTGGGGATCAATGCATTTTACAGTGAACTTGATGATGCAATAAACTGGGCAGCTTTAGATCCAAATAATTTTTTAAGTGATTGGACAGTTGCTAATGTTGCTAAACAGAAAAAACGTGGTATGGAGTTTAATGTCAAACATAAGTTAACGGATGAGTTTTCAATAAATGGCAGTTATACCTATGTAAAAGTTGAGGAAGATAATAAGGATGGAAATGGATTTAAACGCAATACTAATGTATCACCTAATCAGTATAAAATAGGCATAAGCTTTAATAAAGATAAATGGGATGCAGAATTATATGGACGTGGAGCTAGTGGTGCTGATAAAAGTAAATATGTAGATTCTAAGTATTTGACTTTAGATTTTTCTTTGCAATATAAAGTTCAAAAAGATTATAAAATTTATGCCAAAGCATATAATTTAACTAATGCTTCTTATGCTGAAACAGGTGGTGTTTCTAATGGCAAGTATTCTTTTCCTATGCCAGGACGCTCTTTCCTTATCGGTATGGAATACGCATTTTAAATAATGAAACGCAAATATATGGACTGGAGCATAAGCTTCGGTTCATATATAATTTGAAGGAGTTTTTATGAAAGTAGCATTATGTCATTTAGAACTTAGCAATGGTCCTGAGCAGAAAAATATAGAACTATTGGAAAAAGCAGTTCGAATTGCTGCTGAAAAAGGAGCTAATTGGGTAATTACTCCGGAAACAGCAGTGCAGGGGTATTACTTTTATAAATTAGAGCCAGAAACAAAAGTAGATAAACAACCGTCTTCTAAATTAAGTTTCTTATTATCATTAGTTAAAGACTATGGTTTATTTTTGTTTTTGGGGTGTGGTGAATACGATAGCGAATTGAACTGTAATTTTAATTCTTGTATTGTATTTGAACCAAGTGGAGAAATATGCGGCAGACATAGAAAAATTATTTCTCATGGTATCGGTGCTGAGTCTTGGGCGAGAACTGCAGATGTACTAAAACCTATCGATTGTTTGAATATTAAAGTTGGAGTGCTTGTATGTGCAGATGCATGGTACAGTGAACATGCTAAAAAGATGCAGAAAAAAGGCGCACAGATAATTATTGATATAGCAGCGTGGCCTCCAACGGAAGTTTGTGGCAATCCATTAGGAGCATGGGAAAAATGTTCCTCTGTTACAGGATTACCAGTGCTGGTTTGCAATCAAACCGGAAAAACTGAATGGATGGATATGACTATTGGGCAAAGCGTCGTTATAGAGCATGGCAAAGTAAAATTTAGTTATAATGGGAAACAGGCAGTTTTATTATTCGAGTGGGATGAAGTTACAGGAATAGTTATATCAAAAAAATTTGAAGTTATTTTTATTTAAAATTTGACTATATACTTGGTATATAGTTTAATATGATATAGTAATTTAATTGTAATGAAATTCTTATGGATATTTCTTACTATTATTGTGCTTTTAGGAGGAGTTATAGTGAAAAGAATGTCAGTATACCCATTTACAGCTATTGTAGGACAGGATGATATGAAAATGTCCTTAATATTAAATGTAATAAACCCGTCATTAGGCGGTGTTTTAATAAAAGGTGAAAAAGGTACTGCCAAGTCAACAGCAGTACGTGCTTTGGCCGAATTACTGCCGGCTATGGAAGCAGTACATGGATGTAAATTTCATTGTGATCCGGCAGATCCCAATCTGTTATGCGAAGATTGTGCATCTAAATATACTGAGGATAATAAATTAGTTGCCGATACCGTAAAAATGCGTGTGGTCGAGTTGCCTGTAAGCGCGACTGAAGATCGCGTTGTTGGTACTTTGGATATTGAACATGCGATTAAGCATGGCGAGAAAAAATTTGAGGCAGGTATTTTAGCTCAAGCCAATCGTAATATTTTGTATGTGGATGAAATAAATTTGCTTGATGACCATGTTGTAGATGTATTGTTGGATGCTGCAGCAATGGGAATCAATACAGTTGAGCGTGAAGGCGTTTCATATTCTCATCCGGCTCGTTTTGTTTTGGTTGGTACAATGAATCCTGAAGAGGGTGATATCCGCCCGCAGCTTTTGGATCGTTTTGGCTTGTCAGTAGTTGTTACAGGTGAGCATGATCCCGCGCAGCGTGTTGAGGTAATTAAACGTCGTTTGGCTTATGAGCAGGATGCCGATACTTTTATTGCCGGTTATCAGCATGATCAGGAAGAGCTGGCTGCAAAAATTACACAAGCCAGCAGTTTGTTACCTCAGGTAGATATCAACGAGGAACTTTTGGAAACTGTTGCTAAATTAGCTGTAGAACTTGGTGTTGACGGGCATCGCGCCGATATTACTGTAATTAAAACAGCTTTGACACTGGCGGCTTTTAATGGACGCAAAGAAGTGGAACTGGAAGACGTAAAAAATGCTGCCAAATTAGTATTGCCGCATCGTATGCGTCGTCGTCCTTTTGAAGAAGGACAATTGGATTGGGATAAGGTTGAAAGTATTTTGTCCTCTGGGGCTAAAGGAGCGTTATAAATGCTGACTAATGCTATTTATCCTTTTGTGGCAGTAGTTGGGCAGGAGCAGTTAAAAAAAGCTCTGCAGATCGCTTTAGTAAATCAAAAGGCAGGTGGCCTTTTGATTGGCGGTGAAAAAGGGACTGCTAAATCCACCTTGGTACGCGCTGCTAAAGAGATTATTGGCACACAGAAGATAGTGGATTTGCCGCTTAATGCTACGGAAGATATGCTTTTTGGTAGTATCGATATTGAATATGCTGTTAGTAAAGGCGAACGCAGATTTTTGCCTGGGATATTAAGCAGAGCTACAGGTAATATTTTGTATATTGATGAAGCAAATTTATTGCGGCAGGAATTGCTGACTACAGTTTTGGATGCTAACGCTTCTGGTATCAATCAGGTTGAGCGTGATGGCATTTCTTTTACTCATTCTGTATCGTATACTGTTATTGGAACAATGAACCCCGAAGAAGGAGTTCTGCCAGGTCATATATTAGATAGGTTTGGTATGTATGTTGATGCCCAAAGTGAGAAAGATGTGGTAATACGTACAGAAATAATTAGACGTTCTCTTGCCTGTGGCTTTGATATACAAAGCTTCAGAAACAGTTATTTTAATGAAACAGAAAAATTAGCGGCAAAGATTGCTTTGGCAAGGAGCATTGTAGAAGAAATTGAAGTATCAGAAGCCATGATGCAGCTGGCGGCACAAATGTGCGCACAGGCTTTTTGTGCCGGTCATAGAGCGGAAATTTATCTTTTGGAAGCCGCTAAAGCTATAGCTGCTTTAGCGGAAAGAAATTATGTTTTACCTAAGGATGTGGAAGAAGCTGCCATGTTTGTGCTGCCGCATCGTATGCGGAAGCCACCAGAACAACAACAGGAAAATCCGGAGCAGCAGGAAGAAGAACAGCCTGATGAGAATGAACAGCAGAATCAAGATGAAAACGAGGATAATGATGAAGACTCAAAGGAGTCAACGTTGGCGCCACCACCGCTTGATGATAATGAAGACGATGGTGATGAGGAAGATAACAGTGACGATGATGAGAATCAGGATGACGACAAAGAAAAAGAAGAGCAGAGTCCTGACAATGACAAAAATCAGTTAGCACCGGAAGAACAGATTGCAGATATTGATAAAAATTTTAAGCTTCCTAAAATGGTTCTGGATTTAGGCAAAGATCGCAATGTCCGGCGTGGCAGTGGCAAACGCAGCACGACTAAAACAGATCTTAAACAAGGGCGTTATGTTAGGGCTGAAATGCCGAAAATAAAAGTGGAAGATTTGGCTTTTGATGCTACAATCAGGGCTGCGGCGCCGTTTCAGCGTCTGCGTGAAGATAACGGTTGCGCCCTGAATATTAAGAGTGAAGATTTACGGCAAAAATTACGCGAAAAACGTATTGGCAATACATTTTTATTTGCAGTTGATGCCAGTGGGTCAATGGGAGCTCGTGAACGGATGCGGGCCGTAAAAGGCGCTATTTTCTATATGCTGCAGGAAGCATATCAGAAACGTGATCGTGTTGGTATGGTTGCTTTTCGCAGGCAAAAGGCTGAATTATTGCTGCCTATAACACGCAGCGTTGATCTTGCACAAAAGTGTTTGGCAGAAATGCCTACTGGCGGCAAAACTCCTTTAGCAGACGGTTTATCAACTGCGTTGGTAACTTTGGGAATGTTGAATAAAAAAGACAGCGAGTTAGAACCGATTCTGATTTTAGTAACTGATGGCAGAGCTAATGCCATAGAAGAAAACAGTGGTGATCCGGTAGAGAGTGCCTTAAAAATGGCTGAAAAAATTCGGAAGGCTAAAATTACCTCCGTTGTTATCGATTCTGAAACAGATTTTATTAAACTGGGTGTGGCCAAAGCTGTTGCCAAAGCAATGGGAGCAACTTATTATAGCCTTCGCAGTTTATCTCAGGAACAGATTTTAAGAATAGTACGTAATTTAGATGTTTAAACAGGAGGTAAGAGGTAATATGATGAAAAAGTTAATAATGCTGCTGACAATTTGCATGATGTGCTTATTGGCGGTTTCAGCCAGTGCTGCAGAAAAGAATGATGAAGCACCACCTATCAATTGGGAAATTAGCATGATGCCCAAGCCTACGGCCGAGGAAATAGAAGCAGCACGTTGGTCAATTGTTTTAGAAAACACTATGGGCGTTTATGCATATGACATGGATTCACTGTATTTCCCAGAAGAAAAAAACGGGGTTGTAAACAAAGATTTAGTTAATGTTGTTGTGAAAACTGTTTTTACAGACAAAGAATTACTAAAAAAAATGAATAAAACCTATGCAGAAAAACTGGCGAAAAAAGAAAAAGTTCAGTATTGTGAAATGCTGATGCAATTTAATGTGGCAGATAAAACCTATGGTGTAAAACAAATGGACGTTTATGGCAGCAAAGGAACGAAGCTTGAAACTAAAATAAATAACGGAGAACTTATCCCTGTGCCAGAGAAAACGTTTGCAGAGGCGATGCTGGAAATTTGTTTGCAAGCAGTGAATAATACATCCGAAAATTAAAATATAAATCCTATTAATGATATGAAATATCAAAAAAATAAATATAAAATTAATAAGAAAAATAATTGGTACATCAACTTGAAATAATACTTAATCTCATATATAATCTAGTGTCATAACTAAATACTTATTGTCAGGTGACGTATGTCTTAATAGATAAGTTGGGTGTAATTCCTACACGATCCCGTCGCTGTAAAAGTGAGCGAATCCAAACTAATGCCACTGGAAATATCTGGGAAGGCTTGGATAAGCTATGAACTTAAGTCAGAAGAACTGCCTGATGATTACTTTACTACTGCGTGAGACAGTTAGGTAATGTGTCGGCTTCTTTTGTTTTTATAATTAAGTCGTTTAATACCTTTTGCCTTAGGTGAGAGGTATTTTTTATTTGTTTATTGCAATTAAAGGCCAAGTACTGTGCGGCCATAAAGAAAGGGTACAGGAAACGTCTTTATTTCAATAATATAAAAAAGTTGTGAAGGGAAGTTGAATATGTTGAAAAAAGGTACGAGTAAGAGTGCATTGATGGTAGCGCTTGTAACTGGCAATGTCATCTGGGGGGGCACTGTAGTACATGCTGAAGAACCAAGTCAAGCATTTACGTTAGATCCTATGGTAGTAACAGCGCAGAGAATGGAAACGCGTGATTTAGATACACCAGCTGCTGTAACAGTAATTTCTTCAGAAGAAATTAAAAAGAGCGGTGCAGTAAATGTTGATACTCTTTTAGCCCAACAAATTGGGTTTAATGGAATGTCATATGGTCCTAATGGGCAAGAATATGGTGGCTCAGCTAGTAGAACAAAAATTCGTGGTTTGGATAAAGGCACATTGGTATTAGTAAATGGTGCTCCGATGAATTTGTTAAATTATAATGCGATATCCAATATTCCACTGGACAGCATAGAGAAAATAGAAATTGTTCGTGGCTCTAATGCAACTTTGTATGGGGCCGAAGCTATGGGTGGGGTAATTAATATAATAACAAAAAAAGCTTCTGGTTCTGCAAAAACAACAATATCCGGAACTATTGGTAATTATACAGATAAATGGTCAGTTGGCCATCAAAATGAATATTTTTCAGTTTATTATGATAAAGATTATTATGATGAAGTTAATCCTCAAACCCGTAAATTTCCTTATGGAGAATATGCAAGCTCATCAGGAAGAAAAAAAAATAATTATAATACTTTAGGAAAATCCAGAAAAGAAAGTATTTTTATTACAGGTAATATAGGGAAGAATTTGACGTTAAATTATAACCATTCAAAATCAGATCTTAATAGATTTCAGATAACTCGTTCTAAAGCAGCTGCTGATAAGCTAGGAACATCATATAAATATGACGATAATCGTGACACAGCTAGTTTAGTTTATGATGATACAAGTAACAAATTAAAATCTGTATTTTCTTTTAATAGCCGCTGGTTTACTTCAAATCAAAAAAAGAGTAATGAAAAAGAATTTTCAGTATCTGGTGGATCTTATAAAATGTTCAATATAACATCAGATACTCAGAAGGGTTGGTCTTTTAATGGAGATAAAGATAGCTTAATTGCGGGTATTGCAATTAAACGTGATTTTTATCAAAATTATAAATATACTTTTCAAAAGTCTGATAGAACAAGTTTAGGACTTTATACGTCTTATACTCACCAATTTGCACCTAAATTTAGTGCTACTTTGGGATTGCGTGGGGAAGCCATCAATGATTTTGATACAGACCAAAATGTATTTTTGCCACAATTACAAACATTATATAAATTTAATGAAAATTTGACTTGGTATACAAATATAGGTAAATCATTTATTATGCCTGCAATGAACAGCCAATTCTATACGACAGATAAAGATGCACACAACTTGAAAAAATCACGTGGGTTAAAGCCTCAAGAAGGTTGGACGTATGAAACTGGAATGAAAAAGATAACTAATTCGAGTTCTTTAAAACTTGCCGTGTTTAATATGGATATCAGTAATAAATTTGGATGGGCAAGCGAAGAAGAATTAGGTATAGGTACGAATACTAAGGCTGAAATACAAATTAATAAAGGCGATTTTCGGAATACAGGCATTGAAGTTGAATATACAAAATTAGTTGGCGATAATTGGCGATATAATCTTGGTGTTACCTATTCTAATCCAGAAATAAATGATTCTGGTGAATGGGTACAGGACAATGCCAGACTTCAATTTGTGGCAGGAATTGGATATCAGAAGAATAAGTTTAATGCAGGATTAAACTATCTTTTCTTAGGAGACAGGAATGATAGCTATTATCATGAAGTTACTTCTAGTGGTAATAGATATTATGCTCTTCCAAATAGAAATATAATGAATGCTACATTACAATACAGTGCAGATAAGAATAATTCTGTAGCATTAAATTTCTATAATATTTTAGATAAAAAAGATGTCGTGAACGATTATGAAAATTATGGATTACCATTCAATTGGACACTAACCTACAATTATTCTTTCTAAAACTAAAATTAATAGGCGGCACACTGTGCTGCCTATTATAACTATAAATAAAATATTTTAAAACCACTAATATAAAAAATGTAGATAAAACGATGCAGCAGAAAATCCAGTACTTATTTCTTGAAAATAAATACAGAAATATTGCCCTAATAAGACACAATATGAATTTGATAGTATATATTGAAAAATAAATAGATTTATATTATACTTAATTAAATTAAATATTTCGTAAATCAGGTGACGCTAGTCTTAATAGAGAAGTTGGGTGTAAATCCCATACGATCCCGTCGCTGTAATGGTGAGTGAATTCAAATTTATGCCACTGGAAATATCTGGGAAGGCTTGAATAAACGTTGAACCTAAGTCAGAAGAACTGCCTGATTATTTGTTACTACTGCGTGTGACAGTAAGGTAATGTAGCAGTTTTTCTATTGTAGTTAAGCTGTTTTATGCCTTTTGCTTTCAGCAGGAGGCATTTTTATTAGCCGATTGTTAATAAAAGTAAATACTATAAGGCCATTAAAGAATGGGTATAGAAAATGCTTTTATTTCAATAAATACAAAAAAATTCTGAAAGGAAGTAGCGTATGTTGGAAAAGAGTATTGGTATAAGTGCTTTGATGATAGCACTGGTAACTGGAAATGTCATCTGGGGGGGCACTGCAGTACATGCTGAGGAACCAAATCAAGTATTTACGTTAGATCCAATGGTAGTAACTGCAACACGGACAGAAAAAAGAGATGTTGATGTACCTGCATCAACTACAATCCTGACTAGTGAAGATTTAAAAGCAACAGGTGCGCAGAATTTGCAGGTTGCTTTGGGGCGTGTGCCTGGATTGGTTTATAAAACGTTTGCACCTGGTGGTGGTGCTATGGGGACAATGGCTAATGAAATAGCCATTAGAGGTGTAAGTAATGGTACTTTGATTATGCTAAATGGATCTCCTATGAATTTGAGAGGAAAATATTTTTTAGATGCTATACCTATTGATAGTATTGAGAAAGTTGAGATAGTAAAAGGTGGGGGATCCGTGCTTTACGGTAGTGAAGCAATGGGCGGTGTTATTAATATTATAACTAAACAAGATTTTAAAAATTCAGTAACTGCCGGAGTTGGTAATTACGGTCAACAAAAATACAATGCTACTGTTAATGCTGATAAATTAAGCGTTGGTTATAACTTGGAAAAATGGGGAAAGGTTGATACAATTTCACGTTCACATGATAAAGGTGACAAACATACAGATATGAACAGTTCTCATAAAAATAATTTATTTTTGAACTATAAAATTAATGATAACTGGAATTTTTTATATAATTATTTTGAAACAAATGTAAAATATGATACATGGTTTGATGATGGATATAAAAGCGTTCCCAAAGGCGGAGCATTGCAACAGAATAGAGAATATGTAACAAAGCAAAATTTAATGCAGATGACATATCAAGATGACAGTGTTAAGGGGAATTTCTATTATAACCAGAATAAATTAATGGCAGATGGATATACTAATTACAAAACAAGCGGTGCTTATTCTGGAAAAATGTATGATACAGATGAGAAAAATCGTACATATGGAGCTGATATACAAAAAAAGTGGGAGTTTGGAAATAAAGCCAATTTGATTTTGGGAAGCAGTTATCAAAATGAGTTTTATGATGATTATGGTGAAGATGGCCATAAATCTCCTGATCAAGTAACGTCAAGAAATATTTATGCTGTTTATGGGCAATATGACTACAAATTTGATGAAAAAAATGAATTTATTTTTGGGGCACGTGAAACATGGACTACTGGTGGGTATAAAGACCAGAATTATGATAATTTTAGTATGTCTGGTCAGTATTTGCATAAATTAACAGAAAATGATTCATTGTATGCTAGTGTTGGACAATCATTTATTATGCCTACTTTTTCACAAAAGTATGGTGCTAGTGACAGTGCTGTCTCTAATCCCGATTTAAAGCCGCAAAAAGGAACTAATTATGAATTAGGATGGAAGCGGGTTAGTGACAATCATAGTTGGAAAGCAGCTATTTATCATATTGATATCACAGATAATATTACTGCAACCTGGGATAGTAGTAAAACGGAATATAAATATACTAATGAAGATTTTAAAAATACAGGTGTGGAAATAACTTGTGATATTATTGGTAAAGATGGATTTACTTATAATTGGGGCATAAATTATGGTGATCCTAAGGTTAAGGGAACTAAAAAGCCCTATTGGGATAGAAAGTATGGAAGATGGCAATTGAATGGTGGCATTAATTATACAAAAGATAAATGGATAACAAGTTTACAAGGTACTTATTTAGCTCAAAGGGTTGAGACTCCTAGCAGTAAGCAGTCGTTTAGTGAAAAACCTTATTTTCTCACAAGTCTGACAACTACCTATAATGCTGATAAACAAAACTCTATTTCGCTGACACTGGATAATTTGCTTAATAGAGAAGACAATTTAAGTCATAGTGGATCAGAATATTATTCTACTCCTTTCAATTTCTTGCTGAGCTATAATTATAAATTTTAAAATATTATAGGCGGCGTTGAAAGCCGCCTATATAACTTGATTTCAGACATAAGTTTTAATATAACATTTGATTTAGGAAATAGCAGAGATTTACTTTTAATATAAACTTATCTTAAAATAGTTTTATAAAATCAGGAGGCTATTATGACAGAAACTATTATTGAACTGAGAGATTTATCGATTGGCTATGGAAATAAAAAAGTTCTGCAAAATATTAATGCCAAGATAAATAAAGGCGAGATAGTAGGTATTATTGGTTGTAATGGCGCTGGCAAAAGTACACTGCTGAAAACGATCCGCGGTTTGCTGTCAAAGCAAAGCGGTGATATTTTGTATTTTGGTCGTAATCTGGAAAGCTTTGCTGAAAAAGAACTGGCTCGTGAGGTTGCTTACTTGCAGCAAAGTGTAGAAGTTGGGTTTGGCTATACTGGTAAAGATATAGTGCTTGCAGGACGTTATCCTTATATGAAGTGGTGGAAAGGCGAAAGTATCGCCGATGAAGAATTAGCGCTAAAATGTATGGAATATACCGGTACTAGAGAATTAGCAGAGAGGCCAGTAAATGAAGTCTCCGGCGGGCAAAAACAGCGGATTTTGCTGGCTAAGGTTTTGGCGCAGCAAACGCCGATTTTATTTTTAGATGAACCTACAACAGGATTAGATATGGTCTATCAGGAAGAGATTTTTCGCTTTAGTAAATCATTAACTGAAATGGGAAAAACTATCTTAATGGTAGTTCATGAATTGAATTTGGCTGCTAAATACTGCAGTAGAATAATTTTATTGGGAGACGGTACTGTTATTGCTGACGGAAAGCCTGACGATGTATTTACGGAAACTGTTTTGAGTAAAGCTTATCATGCTCCAGTCAGAGTTATTCGTAGCCACAACACAAATGAGATAATTGAAATAAGTACAAAAGAGGACAGCAGCAGATACCAGCGCGATAGAGAATTGCTGGAACTTATTTGCTGCAAGGGATATGTATGATAAAAAGGAATTTTTGTTGGATTGTGATAGCTGTTTTTATGCTTTCGCAGACTGCGTTTGCAGAAGGTATAAATTTAGAAACCGTTTATCCTTATAGTTTGGAACATAAAAATATTTATAAAACTGTGGGGAGTGCAACTAATCCATTCTATATAAATATTGAAAGCTATGATGCACCTGAACCTCAGGATGTCAATGTAGAAATTCTATTGCCGGAAGGTTTGACTTTTAATGAAGACGATGACTGGCAGGGAGTGAAAACAGGTAAAGGGCTGATTATTAAAAGAAGTTGGACTTTACCAGCTAATTATGGACAGAATTTTGATTTACTTTATTTAAGGGCTAATGAAAAACTTACCGAAGGAAAACATGACATTGTTGTTAAAGTTAGCGGCAAGAGTTGGCAAAAGAATAATAATATTACCTTTACTCATGAATTTGGAGAAAAAAACGCAGATGCTATAAACCTACAAGAAAAACAGCTGGACAGTTCCAAATTTAACTGGTATATCCAATCTGTTACTTTGCCTGTAGATAATTTGGGAAATAAAGATGATCGTATCCAAGAGAGAACTATTTATATTAAAGACACTGCCTTAGAATCTTTTCGTAATAGAATGACTGGGGATGGTGCTACTAATTGGGCGGCTGTTTTTAATCATCCGGCAGCACATCTGCTGTTAGAGATGCGTAATCCGCAGCAGGATACAAGAATCTTGAAATTTAGAGCTGAGTTGATAGATAAGTCTACTGGAGAAACAGCTGTTGGATTATGTACTGCCAGTCAGAGTGATAATGAAACTGAGCATGGGTGGTCTGGGAAATCAGGAATAGAAGATGCGTCTACGGCGATGATATCATTAGACGGCAAGAAAAGTCAGGCTTTTATTATCCCCTTATATGTAGATTATTTCAGAGTTGTGGAAGGTGAATATAATTTACGTGTGACTGTATTCGGTAATGGGCAGGAAAAAATACAGGAGGTACCCATAACTATTGCTAAAAAACGTAGTATGGGTTTATTTGCTGTAGCTTTTTCATTTGGTTGTTTTATTTTAGTCTGTTTAACAATTGGTCAATTAAAAAAATGTATTTTTGATATTGGCGCTAAAGGCGCTATTACTATTGCGTTGTTTGCGGCTGTGGCTTTTGGCAGCATTGTTGTGCCGACGACTTTATTTGGTGATTTGCTGCATGTGTTTTTAGGGCCTTTTTCCGGATTGCTTACAGGAGTATTGAACGGGGTTTTGTTATACCTTTTAGTTATGTCTTTACTGGTTGTTTACAGAAAGCCGGGTATAGTGGCACTCATGTTTTTATTGAAGTGGATGTTAGCAGGACTTATGTTTGGCCGCTTTACTCCTCTTGGTATACTAAGTTACATGGTATATATAGTTGTGTTGGAAAGCATTTTGTATATCAGTGGATTTTATAGAAAACAAGAATTGACCTCGGGATATGTTTTTATAGTTGCTATATTGATTGGTACTGCGGATGCATTTATAACGATGATTAATTTAGAACAAATGATGTTTTTTTACAGATTATATTATGCTGATTGGTATATCGGTCTTTATATGCTTATCAACGGTTTACTCTACAGCAGTATTGGTTCGTGGCTTGGCTATAAGGTTGGAATAAAATTGCAGCAGGTTATGGGAGAATGATATGCTGAGAATAAGTGACGTTTCATACCGATATAAAACACGCAAAATTCCTACATTAAAACATTTGTCTCTGCATGTAACAGAAGGCGAAATGCTGCTTTTGGCCGGTTGCAGCGGTTGCGGCAAGTCTACGCTCATTAAAGCTGTCAGCGGTCTTTTAAATACTGCCGGCGCCGGTGAACTTGATGGGAAAATTTATCTGAATAATAAAGATACAGCGGAGATGACGCCTGAAGATATTGGAATATTGGTTGGTACTGTTTATCAATCGCCGGATGATCAGCTTTTTGCGATGACTGTTTCTGACGAAGTAGGTTTTGCGCTTGAAAATCAGGGGCTTGATGAGAATATAATTTCAGTTGAAGTACAAAAAGTATTAGAGCGAGTTGGACTTGCCGGTTTTGAACAAAATAGTATTCATACTTTATCAGGAGGACAAAGGCAGCGATTGGCTCTGGCTTCAGTACTCATCACGAAACCTAAGCTTTTGGTTTTAGACGAACCGGTAAGTCAGATGAATCCACAGGGTGTTGAGGATTTTTTGCAATTATTAGTATCTTTAAATCGTATAGACGGTATAACTATCATTGTAGTTGAACATCGTGTCAATGAACTTGCAAAATATTTTCCGCGTCTGGCAGTGATGTTTGAAGGTGAAGTTATTTATGATGGTCCAATAGAACTAGCCTGGCAAAAAATTGGTTCTGCAGAGAAATATGGTTTGAGAGAGCCGCAAAAAGTTAAATTGTGCCGGTTTCTGCATTTGTCTAAACTGATAGACGAAACGAGTAAAGTTGTTGATTTGATCAAAAGCGAATGTAAAATAGAAAAAACAGCACTGACCGTAAGATCAAAAAAAGCTTGTAGTGAAGCAATCGTAACTGGCAAGGCCATAAGGTATCGTTATCCTGGTTCTACAAGCGATACGTTGCAAGGTATAGATTTTGAGCTTTATAAAGGTGAAACTGTAGCGCTGATGGGGTTTAACGGTGCAGGAAAAAGCACATTGATCAATTTGTTGGGTGGATTAGCAGAACTGTCGTCAGGCGAACTGGATTTGTTGGGTGGAACGGTTGGAGAACGAGCATATGAAATAGGCTATTTACGTCAGGAACCTGACTTAATGTTGTTGGCTGACAGTGTTTGGGAAGAATTAACATGGAAAAATAAAAAAGTTAGGAAAGAGGTTGTATGGGAGCTTCTTGAAAAACTAAAACTGGAAAATAATACGAATGATTTTCCGCTCGCATTAAGTAAAGGGCAGCGTTTAAGGGTAGTTTTGGGAGCCTTGCTGGCAAGAAATCCCAAACTACTGCTTTTGGATGAACCAACAACGGGTCAAGATCAACAAAGTCTTGAAGAAATAAAAAAACTCATAGCATATTTTTCTCAAATGGGCGGCTGCGTTCTTTTTTGTACGCATGATATAGAGTTGGCATCAGAAATTGCAGATAGAGTGATTATTATGGCAAACGGTAAACTTATTGCAAATGGAGCGCCGGAAGTTATTCTATCTGATAGATGGATACTGTCAGCCGGCGGTTTAACTGTTCCGCCATTATTAGAAGTTTCCGAGGCGTTGTTATTACCCAAATGTATTACGGTAGAGGGGGTTGGACGTTATGTCAGTACGGCAGTTATGGGAAGGTTGTGATGCTGCAGTATGGGCACGGAAATTGGATGGAAGAACTAAATTGCTTATTTTGTTTTTAGTTGCGGTACTGGCTATAGTTGTTGATAACCCCAGAACATTGTTTTTACTTTTTACTGCGACGTTATTACTGCATTTGTCAGCTCGTACATCTATTTATAAGTGGCAGGTTTTAGCAATTTTATTATTACTGGGTTTATGGGGGTCTATGTTTAGCCAGGCGCTGTTTTTTGCGCAAACACCAAGGACTCCTTTATTTGTTATAATTGAACCAACTATGCCTGTTTTAGGACAAATAACAGGAGGTTTGTATATTTACCGCGAAGGGGTTATTTACGGAGCTGTACAGGGGTTAAGGTCAGCTATGATGTTGTCCTTAGGGTTATTTGTCTGTTGGACTTCCGATCCACGTCAATTGCTGAAAGCTCTTATCACCTGGAGACTATCTCCGCAGATAGCGTTTATGCTTGTGACGGCGATACGATTTTTGCCAGTGCTGGCTGCTGAAGCAGGGGAGGTTATTATCGCTTTACGTTTACGTTCTGATACAAGAGTTGGCCGCAAAAGTATTATCAGGCATTTACCTTATATTGCCAAACCATTATTGGCTCGCTGTCTTAGAAGAGCTCAGACTTTGGCACTTTCTGTTGTCAGCAGAGGGTTCTTTCTGGCTACAGCGCGGAAAGATGAGTTTTGGCACACCAAAGAAAAATTTGTCTGTTGCTTACTGATTATTTTTACTATTGGTATAACTTTTAGTAAAATCGTATATTTACTTTCTGAACAAGGTCTGTATTTTGGTAATTTAAGAATAGTGTATGATTGGACGAAATTATATTTATGAGCAAAATAAAAAGTATTATTGCAATTGTCATTTTAATAATTTCCTGGTGTCTGATGTTTTGGATAACAGGCAACCGAACACCATGGCAAGCTTTTTCTTCTACAGACAAGGGCGATGGAGTAAGTGTTTTTTTAGGTGATATTCCAAGTGAAAATTATGATCGAATGGGTTTTACTAAAGGGTTAATTGAATATATTGTTTCTAAAAATGCATGGTTAGTTGGAACCGATAGAGGTGAATTATTTTTATTTGATAATAGTGGCAAGCAGATATGGAAACGTTCTTTGGGGATTGGCAAACTGGTATCACTGTGTGTATCTCATGATGAAAAAATTACTTTTGTAGGTGAGCAAAGTCCGGCTGGTAACTTATATGCAATCGATCTTGATGGCGGTGATATATTGTGGAAATTTGCTGCTGAAAAGGTTGTTGGCGTTGAACCTGACAAACGTTCTTATCCAAGCATCGTACATATTTGTATTGATAAAGATGATAATGTTTACGCAAATGCTTATCGATTTGTTACAGCGAAAGATGGAGGGCGCGGCTATAATGGTAAAGCTGTTGCTTTTAATAAAAACGGTGAGCAGCTTTGGCAATTCCCAGAGAGTGAAAATATTGATAGTTGGATCAATTGGTGTGATGTTAATGATAATAACGATAAAGTCGTATTATCAACTTCTGCTTATGAAATCAGACCTGATATGAAATACCGTGATACAATGTATTTGATAGATAAAAAAACAGGTCAACTGATTAATTCTATTGAAGTACCGCCTGTTGCTCCGTTCGAGAACACTGTTATGCGTGGCAGCCCTAATTTTTCTGAAGATGGAGAGTTTTTGGCTGCAGCCTGCAGTGACGGCCGAGGAATGCTTTTTGATGCTGCTGGAAAAGCTTTATGGCAGCGTGAGTTATCTAAACCTGCTCAAATAGATAATGTTTGGATTAATGCATCTGGTCGAGATGGGTTTGCTGCAGAGGCTGGCGTTATTTTTACAACGATCAATACATTTAATAGAGAAAACTGGCAGTTACCGACTCCGGTTGAACATCCAAGTAATAATAGTATGTTCGTATTTAATTATGATGGAACATTTAAATATAAATATAGAGCCTTGGGGACAATGGAGCAGATAGATTTTTCTAATAATATGGCGGCGTGTGCTGTTGGACGCAATGTTAGAACTCATAATTACGCTGCTCATGGAGCGGTAGTGCTTGATTTAAACGATGGGACAGAATTGAATTTCTTTCATACTGAAGGACCATTACAAGCAGTTGCAATAAGTAGTAATGGAAAAAAAATAGCTGGAATAGAGGCTCCTGCTGTAACTCCTGAAGGTAAGATCATTGGGGCCTATAGACTGCATATCTGGCAACGTTGAAAACAAAGGGGTATTTCATGATTCATAATTTTTTACATTATTATAAACCGTACAAGAGCATACTTTATGGTGTGGTAATTGGTTCCCTTGTTGCTGCATTACTGGATTTGGTCTTTCCTATGTTGGTGCGGCAAATATTGAATGAAGTCTTACCACAAAAAAACACTGATAGATTATTACATGATACAGGTATACTGTTTATTTTATATTTGGGCAATTACGGTTTGCTCTATCTTGTTAATTACTATGGACATTTGATGAGTGCAAAGATAGAGAATGATATGCGCCGCGATTTGTTTGAGCATTTGCAGCAAATGTCGTTTAAGTATTTTGACAATGCCAAGACGGGGCAGCTGTTGTCAAGATTGACCAGTGATATAGCTGAAATAGGAGAATTGTCATTCAGAGGACCCAATGACATCATTGTTTGCTGTATTACTATGATTGGTACAATTGGCATCCTTTTTTGGATGAATGTTTACTTGGGGATTTTGATTGCTGTTTTATTAATTGCTAAAACGCTGCATACTGTGTATGTAAATAAAAAAATGAAAGCAGCTTTTAGAGAGAATAGGATAAAAAGCGGTGAAATAACAGCCAGGGCGGAAGAAAGTTTAGGTGGAATACGGTTAGTAAAAGCGTTTGCTCAAGAGGAATATGAACTGGCGAGATTTATGGAAAAAAGTTTGGATTTTTTGGAAACAAGACGAAGATCTTATAAAATTTTGGCTTATTTTTCTGGCAGCGTAAATTTTTTTACAAATATTACCAACTTACTTATTTTGGCTTGTGGAGGGTTGTTAATAGCCAAGGATAAGCTGTCGTTGAGTGATTTTGTTGCTTTTTTGTTATATGTCAATTTATTTATGAAACCGCTTTTACGTCTAACGGTTTTTACTGAAATGTACCAACGTGGAATGGCTGGATTCCAGAGATTTTATGAAATTATGGAAATGAAACCTGAAATTATCAATCAGAAAGATACGGTTGTTTGTAAAAAAATACGTGGAGAAATAGAATTTGATAATTTAGTATTTGGTTATTCTGATCAGAAAAAGGTAATTAAAGGATTTAATTTAAAAATAGCTCCGGGCCAAACTGTAGCATTTGTTGGAGAAACAGGTGCGGGTAAGACAACGATTGCAAGCCTATTATTAAGATTTTATGATCCGCTTAGCGGCAGGATTTTAGTTGATGGAATCGATATACGTCAGTATAAACAACAGGAACTGCGTCGTAATATAGGAATAGTGCAGCAGGATGTTTTTTTATTTTCAGATTCTGTGACGCATAATATTGCATATGCAAAACCTGAAGCTGAGCAAAGTGAAGTAGAAAACGCTGCCAGGCTGGCCGCGGCAGACAAATTTATTGAGGAGCTCCCCAATAAGTATGCTACTGAAATTGGTGAGCGTGGCGTGAAACTATCCGGGGGACAAAAACAGCGTCTTGCTATTGCCAGAGTATTTTTGAAAAATCCGCCTATTGTAATTCTAGACGAAGCGACTTCTTCTTTAGACAATTATACAGAAAAATTAATACAGGAGTCGTTGGACAAGTTGGCGGAAAATAGAACAACTCTTATTATTGCTCATCGAATGTCGACAATAAAAAATGCAGATAAAATAATCGTTTTGAATAATGGTGAAGTTGCAGAAATTGGAACACATTCTACCTTGATGTCAGGGGGTGGTCTGTATTATAATCTATATAATGCTCAGAAACAGACTGATGACAAATAGGTGATTTGATGATTAAAATAGAAAATTTAACTAAACGTTTTGGCGAGCGTATTGCAGTAGCAGGAATAGATTTAGAAATTAAAAGTGGTGAGATATTTGGCCTTTTAGGACCTAATGGAGCTGGGAAGACTACTACAGTCAGGATATTAACCTTACTTTCCAAGAAAAAATCCGGTTCTGTAAAAATATGCGGATACGATATTGAAAAAGACAGCGAGAGAATTAAGGAACTAATTGGCGTTGTACCGCAGCATATGAGTTTGGATCAGGATCTTACGGGAAGGGAAAACTTAGTTTTGCAGGCAAGGCTGCATCATTTGAAGAATAAAGCTGCTATGGAACAGCGAATCAATGAAATTTTAGAATTTGTGGAACTTACAGATAGGGCTGATGACAAATCCAGAAGGTACTCAGGAGGAATGAAGCGGCGCTTGATGATTGGCATGGCACTTTTGCATAAACCTAAAATGTTATTTTTAGATGAACCAACTGTTGGATTAGACCCACAAGTACGGCGTAAGATGTGGGATTTGATCCGTAAAATGAATGAAGCTGGAATGACAGTGCTTTTAACTACTCATTATATAGAAGAAGCAGATCAGTTATGCAGGCGTGTTGCAATTATGAATAGAGGTCGTATTATAGCTGTTGATACACCGCAGAAGCTGAAAGAAAAAGTTGGCAGGGTTGTTGTTGAACATATGGAAGCAGACGGCATGATTAATAATTTTTTTGATAATCGTGAGCAGGCTGCATCTTATGTGGCAGGATTAAACTCTAATGCAACTGTGCGCGAAGCAAATTTAGAAGATGTTTTTATTGAATTAACGGGGAGGCGAGTAAATGATTAGTAATTTTTGCTATGACGTCTATACCGTTTTTTGGCGTGATTGGGTGGTTTTTAAAAAAATATTTTTTAAATTCTTATGTTCGCGCATGATTACGCCTTTTTTGTATATTTTTGCATTTGGGATCGGGTTGGGGAGAAATGTTTCTGTTGATGGTGGGAGTTATTTGAGTTTTCTCATTCCGGGTATGATCGCGCTTAATTCGATGAATATTTCTTTTAATACTATTGCTGCTCCTCTTAATATGTCACGTATTTATCATCATACTCTGGAAACATATTTGATTTCGCCAATTTCAGGAGCTGCATTCGTTTTTGGTAAGGTTTTATCAGGTACAGTGCGTGGACTGATTTCTTCTGTAATTATAGTGCTTATTGCGGAATTATTAGGGGTACATTTATATTTGGGAGGCTGGTTTATTCCAGTGCTGGTCCTTAACTGTTTTGTGTTTGCAGCACTGGCAGTAGTGGCGGCAATGACTATTGACAGCCATGAAGAGATGAGTAGTTTTAGTACGTATGTTTTAGTGCCGATGTCTTTTTTGTGTGGGACATTTTTCAAAGCTGACAGTTTTCCTGAAATAATAAAGTGGTCTTTAAGTATTTTACCGTTGACTCCTGCTAGTAGTGCATTAAGAGCAGCGGCAAATAAAATGCCTGTAGAATGGCATTGGCCGGTTATTATGGCGATATATTTTCTAATATTTTTTAGTTATGCCTGTCATTTGCTGAAAATGAAAAAAGAGGAATAGAGTGATATTTTTTAAATATTTAGTGTTGAATATATTATAGTTTTTATTGCAAATATTAATCTAACGTGATATAATTCCAATCAGTAATAAAACTTAATAAGCGGAAATCTAGGTGTGAATACTTAATAGAAAAATTGGTTGGAAGCCAATACGGTCACGCCGCTGTAATGTCGAGCAAACCTCAATGATTGCCACTGGGAAACTGGGAAGGCGGGGTAAGCAATGAAGCAGAGTCAGAAGAACTGCCTAGATTTTTCTACTGTAATCCAGCGAGTGACAGGAACAGGTAGTATGAAGTAGGTATAACCTTTCTGTTTTGCGGAAAGGTTTTTATTTTTTTATAAAATGTAAAATTTTAATTCGTTTAGTAAGTTAGCATTGGCAAACTCAATCGAATTTGGTATTATTAATAATATAAAAATTTTAGGAGGCATTTTTGATGGAATCAATTAAGGAAGCTGTTGAGTATTTTCATAAAGGCGGGCTGGTAATGTGGCCACTGTTATTGTGTTCAATAATAGTTGTTACGATAGCTATAGAGCGGTATTTGTATTATAAAACTGCTGATTCTGGTTCGTTATTTACGCAGGAATTTTGTACTTTAATCAGTAAAGGTGATGTAGTAGGTGCTGAACAATTGGCGTCAGCGTCTGCTGGTGAGTGCGCACGTATTATTCGTGAGACTATGGTTTTGTCTGGCGACTGTACAAGGCACTCTGCCTATATGGAATCTCAAGCTGGGCTTGTTATAGCTAAATTGCGTAACCGCCTGCATTATCTTGGTGTTATCGTTACAATGTCTCCTTTACTTGGATTATTAGGTACTATTATTGGTATGATTGGTTCTTTCAGTATTTTTAATCTGCAGGAAGGACAACCAATGGCAATTACGGGTGGCATTGGTGAAGCCTTAATTGCAACTGCCAGCGGTTTATGTGTGGCCATTTTAGCATTATGCGCGCATTCTTATTTTGCGCAGCGTCTGGATACTTCCATAACTAATATGGAACAATGCTTTTCGGCTTTGCTGGAGGCTGAAAGCAGAGGTGACATCTAATGAAACTGCGTGATAGCAGAAGCCTTAAACAACCTGAGCTAATGATAATACCAATGATCGATATTATGTTTTTTCTGCTGGTGTTTTTTATGCTTAGTACGATGTATATGGTTGATTTAAAAACAATTCCTATAAAGTTGCCTAAAGCGGAATTTTCGGCAGTTGACACTCAGACAACCTTTGCCGTTTCTGTAAAAAAGGACGGTAGCATTTGGCTTGGTGATAAACAGACTGACATTGCCAGTTTAACTATGCAGGCAAAAATGGAACAGAAAAACAATCCGCGTTTTTCAATCGTTATTAGGGCAGACAAAGATGCAGATTATGGTAAAGTCATAACTTTGCTGGATAGATTAAAAGGTGCAGGAGTTCAAAGGTTTGGTTTAGCAACGGATGTAGGAGCTGGTGAATGATGGATGACTCTAAAAAGAGGTTCCAAATAGGTTTTATTGGCTCATTAGGATTTCATTTATTTGTATTTTTTGTTTTGGCGTTTGCCGGTCTATTCGCTGCTAATCATGTTGATGATAAGATCGTCGAAATAGCAGTTTTTGGCGGTGGCGGAGGAGGCGGCGGAGGAGGCGGCAGCGGTATGAAGCCAGCCGATGCTACAGAAGCAGATTTGGCAGCAGCGAAAGCGAATGCATTGCAAAATAAACAGCATAGTGCTTCGCAGCCACAACAGCAGATAAAAAAATCCGGCCAAATAAATACTGACGATATAATTGAAAAAACTACTCGTCAGGAGCAAGTGTATCAACAACAGCAGAATAATCAAGTCAATGAAAATGTATCTGAGAAATTACAGACCCAAAGTAAAAATATTGCCGGTGCTGATGTGAAAGAAAATACTGGCAGTGGTGGTGGTTATGGTACTGGCCAAGGCAGTGGTTCTGGCAGTGGTTCTGGCAGTGGAACTGGAACAGGCGGCGGACATGGTGCTGGAATGGGTACTGGTATAGGTGACGGAACAGGTTCTGGAATGGGTACTGGAGAGGGTGGCGGCTATGCTGGCGGTGATCCTTCGGCAAACCCTGCTATTCCTCCGCGTTTGTTAAAAAGTCGTCAACCTAGCTATCCAAGCAGCGCCAGAAGTGCCAGCATTGAAGGAACGACGACAGTGCGCATTTTGGTAGGCTACGATGGTGAAGTTGAATCTGTCATTGTCGCAGAATCTTCTGGTAATGCTGCTTTAGATGCTGCTGCTGTTGATGCATGCTATGGCTGGCGTTTTAGCGGTGCTAAAAATGGTGTTGGACAAAAAATACGTTGCTATACATATGTTCCTATTACTTTTAGGCTAAGATCAATTTAAAACTTAATAAGAATCTCCATTGGTTTTTTCTGAATTTTATGCTATAATGATACGGTAATTTGATATTATTAGGTGCCCGTGAGGGCGTAAATGGCAAGATCGGTGTAAATCCGACACGGTCCCGCCACTGTAATAACGCTGAGGCGTTTAAGTCAGGTGCCTGCCTATGTGTGAAAGCTGTATCCACGAGTGATGGAGATGGCAAGAGAGCTGTATCTTTTAAGGATAAGTATGCGCTTGTATCTTTGTGACTTCTGTCGGAAACGGCAGGAGTCTTTTCTAATTATTAGTAAAAAATACTAGGTGGCAGAATGTCTTTAGCAAGATGTTTGTTCAGGAAGAGGTTGACGCATGGAAGAATATCAGATTTCTCAAGGGAAACGTTTGCGTTGTGGTTATACAACTGGAAGTTGTGCGACTGCAGCCTCCAAGGCTGCTGCAATGATGCTTCTGACAGGTAAACGTGTTGATTTTGTTCAGATAGATACCCCAAAAGGTATTATACTTAATTTGGAACCAGAAGATGCTGTTATTACTGAAATGAGCGTAACATGCGCTATTCGTAAGGACAGTGGCGATGATCCTGATGATACGAATGGGATATTGATTTATGCTACTGTAGAAAAAACAGCAGAAAAGGGGATAAATTTATTAGGCGGTATTGGCATTGGCTATGTAACTAAACCAGGATTGGCCTGTAATGTTGATGGACCTGCCATTAATCCGACACCTCGGAAAATGATTGTTTACGAACTTGAAAAAGTAATGAAGTCTGCAGGATATGAACAAGGGTTAAAAGTTACTATTTCAGCTCCTGAAGGCGTTGAAATTGCCAAGAAAACTTTCAATCCACGTTTAGGTATTTTAGGTGGCATTTCTATTTTAGGAACCAGTGGAATTGTTGAACCAATGAGTGAAAAAGCTTTGATAGAAACAATGTATGTGGAAATTGATACACAGGCAGCGTCTGGAAATAAAAATTTGCTGGTGTTTTTTGGCAATTATGGAGAAGACTTTACTCGTGATGTACTGGGACTTAATATTGATGATGCCGTGACCTGCAGTAATTTTGTTGGGGAACTTTTAGATTATGCGGTTTATAAGGGTTTTGAGACCTTGCTGTTAATAGGCCATTCAGGAAAGCTGGTAAAACTAGGGCAAGGTGTGATGAATACCCATTCAAAATATGCTGATTGCCGCACAGAGTTAATGGCTCTTTTGGCACTGCTTACCGGTGCTAAAGTGGAAGTTGGTAAAGAAATTATCGATTGTCCGACTACAGATGAAGTAGTGAAGATTTTGCAGCGTGAAGGTATTTTTGAAGAAGTAATAAGTGGTGTTACTGAACGTATTGATTTTTACATGCAGCATCGCGTGCATGGTAAAATAAAAACGGCAGCACTGATGTTTTCTAACGTATATGGTATTTTAGGAAAAACAGCAGCTGCTGACGAACTAATTAAATTACATTTAAAGGACAAACAGGAAGGATGAAAAACATGAGAGGTAAATTGTACAGTGTAGGTATCGGACCGGGGGACCCGGAATTATTGACTTTAAAAGCAGTGCGTCTGCTCAAAGAATGTGACGTTGTTGCTTTGCCTAAAGGTGATACCGATGTCATGACTGCTAAAAATATTGTCAATCAGGTAGTTGATCTTGATAAAAAAGAACAGCTTATTATTTATATGCCGATGACAAAAGATATGGCAGTAATGGATAAAGCTCATCAGGAGGGCGCCGATGCTGTAATAAAATTGCTTGATGAAGGCAAAAATGTTGTTTTCATTACTCTTGGTTGTCCTACAGTATACGCAACCTGCATTTATGTGCATAAGCTTGTTTTAAAAGCTGGCTATGATGCCGAATTGGTTGCAGGTGTAACTTCTATTTGTGCTGTCGCGGCAAAGCTGAATGTGTCTTTATGTGAAAGGGCAGAACCGCTTATTGTGCTGCCTGGCAGTTATAAAGAAGCATCTAAATTTCTTGATGGACCTGGTAATAAGGTATTAATGAAATCTGCCAGTGAAATTGCAAGAGTACGTGACGAATTAAAAGAACGCGGGTTGATTAAGAATGCAGCCATGGTTGAACGCTGTGGTTTACCGGGAGAAAAAGTGTACCGTGATCTTAATGAGATTGATCCTAACAGCAGCTATTTTTCTGTAATCTTGGTTAAAGAAAAGGAGTTTGACAAATAATGATTTATTTTATTGGTGCAGGGCCTGGTGCCGCTGATTTAATTACTGTTAAAGGTAAAGAACTTTTGGAAAAGGCTGATCTTATTATTTATGCTGGTTCATTGGTTAATCCGGAGCTTTTGAACTATGCAAAACCGGAATGCATTATTATGGACAGTGCTAAAATGACTTTGGAAGAGGTCATTGCAGCTATGGTTCCGGCAGCACAGGCCGGTAAATTGGTTGTGCGTTTGCATACTGGTGACCCGAGTGTTTATGGTGCTCATCGTGAACAGATAGATCTTTTGCGCAGTTATAATCTTGATTTTGAAATTGTTCCGGGTGTAAGTTCTTTCTGTGCGGCTGCTGCCTGTTTAGATGCAGAGTATACTTTGCCTAATGTTAGTCAATCTGTTATTATTACCCGTATGGAAGGACGTACACCGGTACCTAATAAGCAAAAAATCGCTGATTATGCAGCTCATAAAGCAACAATGGTTATTTTTCTTTCCAGCGGTATGTTAGAAAAATTGCAGAAGGAATTGATTGCAGGCGGCTACACTGCTGATACTCCGGCTGCTATTGTTTATAAAGCCTCATGGCCTGATGAGAAAGTATGCCGTTGCACAGTAGGAACTTTGGCAGAAACTGCGAAAGAACATAATATTACTAAAACAGCTTTGATTACAGTAGGAAACTTTTTAGGCAATATTTATGACCGCAGCGAACTCTATAATCCTACTTTTGCACATGGATATCGTGCTGCTGATCCCAGCAAATTGGATTTAAAGCCAGAGGTAAAATAAAATGAAGGCTGTAGTATACTCCTTTACCAGACGTGGAGCAATGCTAAGTATAAATATTGGTGAAGCACTGCAAAAGTTTGATTTTGAAGTGCGATGTTTAACTATGCCAAAATTTGCTGAAGAAAAAATATTTTTGGAAGCGATGGACGATCATAATAAAGCTTGTGAGTATGCGTTTAAGGAGTGCCAGCTGATTGTATTTGTTGGAGCGGTAGGAATTGCAGTGAGGACGATAGCTCCATATATAAAGAATAAATTAGTTGATCCTGCTGTATTGTCTGTAGACGAAGGCGGAAACTTCGTTATACCATTATTATCAGGTCATATTGGCGGTGCTAATGGATTTGCAAAAGCCTTAGCGAAAGTAATAAAAGCCACTCCAGTAGTTACTACAGCTACAGATGTGAATAAGCTTTTTGCTGTAGACGAGTGGGCGGCACGCAATAATATGATTATTAACAGTATGAAAGCAGCGAAAGATTTTGCCGCTGCGTTAGTAGATGGACAGGAAGTTGGACTTTTTACCGATTATCCAATTATTAGTGCCTTACCACGCCAGATTGTTCTTAAAGACAAAGGGGTTACAGGTTTGGCTATTACGAAAAATAGAAATGTGAAGCCTTTTGATTTAACGGTTCAGCTTTGGCCCAGAAATATTTATTTGGGAATCGGCTGTCGTCGCGGAACAACGTTAGAAAGTATAGAAACTTTAGTTTTACCAAAACTGAAAGAACTTGGTATAGACTTACGTACTATCGTTGGTGTGGCATCTGTTGATTTAAAAAAAGATGAGGCTGGCCTGTTGAATTTCGCAGCTAAATATAATTGGGAAATTAGTTTTTTTGCTGCTGAAGAATTACAAAATGCAGCAGGTGAATTCAGTAGTTCTGATTTTGTGAAATCAGTTGTAGGCGTAAGTAATGTTTGCGAGCGTTCAGCAGTATTGGCGGCCAATAACGGCAGTATAATTTCATCAAAATGCAGTTTGAATGGAGTAACCTTAGCTGTTGCTGAAGCCGATATTGTACTTGACTTTGAAAAATTATCTTGAATGTATGTTTGAAGGAGAATTAATATGACGCAAAAAGTTTATGTTGTCGGTCTTGGACCAGGTGGTATCGAACAAATGACCCAAAGAGCTAAAGCTGCTTTGGAAAGTTGTGATGTTATTGCAGGTTATCATGTATATATCGATCTTATTAAAAATGATTTTACAGGCAAGGAATTTTTGACTACTGGTATGCGTAAAGAGGTAGATCGTTGCAAGCTTGCTATAGAAGAAGCGTTAAAAGGCAAAACCGTAGCGATGATTTCCAGTGGTGATGCCGGGGTTTATGGCATGGCAGGGATTATGTATCAAGTAGCAGCAGAACATCCAGAATTGGAAATTGAAGTTGTTCCTGGTATTACAGCTGCTTGTTCAGGCGCTGCTGTTTTAGGAGCTCCGCTTATCAGTGATTTTTGCCTGATTTCTTTAAGCGATCTGCTTACCCCATGGGAAAAAATTGAAAAGCGCTTAGATTGTGCTTCACAGGCAGATTTCTGTATTTGTTTATACAATCCATCCAGTTTTAAACGTCATGATTATCTACAGAAAGCTTGTGATATCATGCTGAAAAATCAACGTCCTGATGTTCCGGCAGGCATTGTACGCAACATTGGGCGTGATGGTGAAAATTATGAAATCACTACTTTACAGGAATTACGTGATAAAGAAGTAGATATGTTTTCTACTGTTATCATCGGCAATTCGCAAACAGAAGTTATTAATGGTAAATTAGTAACTCCTAGAGGTTATAAACTGTAATGAAACCGGTAGTTTGGCTGATTGGCGGAACCAGTGAAAGTCGTAATCTGATTAAGTTTATGGCTGAACTTGATATAATCCTTTATGTTTCTGTGGCAACTGATTATGGTGCAAGTCTGATTGAAGCACAAACTAATCTTCATGTAATGGTAGAGCGTATGGATTTGGCTGCAATGCGGAATTTTATTACAGTAAATAAACCGGATTGTGTGATTGATGCAACTCATCCATATGCTACGATAGTTACGGCAACAGTACAAAAGGCCTGTAAAGAAACTGGCTGTGAATATTTGAGATTGGTAAGACCTGCTGCTGAAGAACATAAAAACTGTATTATAGTCCAAGATTTTAATGAAGCTGTTGAGTTATTGAGCCATACGGAAGGTAATATCTTTCTGACTACAGGCAGTAAAACATTGCAGGAGTTTACTTCTGTTCCTGATTATAAAGAGCGTATTGCGCTAAGAGTTTTGCCTATGCTGGAGTCTTTAAGTAAAGCGTTAGAGCTTGGTTATAAGCCAGCTAATATCATTTGTATGCAGGGGCCTTTTTCTGAATTGCTTAATATAGAGATGATGAAAAGGTATAACAGCAGATATTTAGTTACAAAAGATTCCGGTAGCGTTGGCGGTTTTGAGGAGAAGGCGCAGGCGGCTGCAAAAGCAGGTGCTAAATTAATAGTCATTGCCCGCAATGGCGAAGAGCTTGGAACTGGTTATAGTGAGATAGTAAAATTACTTAAAGACCGATATGGTAGTTGTAAGTAAAAAATATAAAAGGAGATTTAATATGTTACGTGTAAATATCGTCGGCATTGGGCCAGGTAATCCAGAGCTTTTAACAAATCAGGCTCGCCAGGCTATTGAAGAAAGTAATATTTTGATAGGCGATAAAAGGATGCTTGCTGCTTTTGGAGCAGGGAAGCGTCTTTTTGACACCATAAAATCATCAGAAATTACTGAAATATGTCAAAAAGCTGATGCTGAAAAAGATGTTGTAGCAGTGTTAGTCTCTGGTGATGTAGGCTTTTTCAGTTTAGCCAAGACGATTACTGGTAAGCTTGCTGATTGTGAATGCCGCAGATATTGTGGCATCAGCAGCTTGGTTTATTTTTCTCAACAATTAAATATAGCTTGGGATGATGCTAAAATTGTCAGTATGCATGGCAGAAATCAAAATCTAATTGCTGCAGTAGCGCAAAACAGTAAAGTATTTTCACTTACCGGAGGCGAGCATTCTCCTAATCAGCTATGCTTGAAACTTTGTGATCATGGTATGGCAGATGTAAGGGTATATGTTGGTGAAAACCTTTCTTATCCAGAAGAAAAAATCACTTATGGTACGGCGTCGGAAATCAGTAAATTGGAGTTTCCTTCTTTGTCTGTGATGATGATTTTGAATGAACATGCTAATGACTTTAAATACACTGTCCATGGTTTAAATGATGATCTTTTTATTCGCAGTAAAGTTCCAATGACGAAACAAGAGGTGAGGTCTGTTTCAATTTCCAAATTAATGCCAAAAGTAACGGATAATATTTACGATATTGGTGCGGGAACAGGTTCTTGTTCGATAGAATTGGCATTGCAGGCTCAAGCTGGACGTGTATGGGCATTTGAACGCAACCCTTTGGCATTGGAATTACTTGAGAAAAACAAAGCGTTATTTGCTGTTAATAATTTAGATATTGTTGCCGGAGAAGCTTCGGAACAAATTGTTGATATGCCTGCTCCTGACTGCGTATTTATTGGCGGCAGCGGTGGTAATTTATGCAAAATGCTTGATATTATTTATACAAAGAATTCTGACTGCCGGGTTGTTATCAATGCAATTACACTAGAAACACTAATAGAAGTTGTTGAATATTATAAAACCCGTTCTGAGTATGATTTAGAGATTGTTAATGTTTTTGCCGCCCGTGGTAAAAAACTAGGGGCATATAATTTGATGATGGCCCAAAACCCTGTTTATATAATGACTGCGTTGAAAAAGGGTGAGTAAAATGTCTGAAATGTTTTTGCCTCGTTTCATGATTGCTGCCCCAAATAGTGGCAGTGGAAAAACTACTGTAGTATGTGCCTTGCTGAAAGCTTTGCTTGATCAGGAGTACAAAGTAGCCGCCTTTAAATCTGGGCCCGACTATATAGATCCAATGTTTCATTCGCGCGTAATTGGTGCTAAGTCACGTAATTTGGATTTATTTATGTTAGGCAGGGAAACAACAAAGTATTTGCTGGCAAAAAATGCTTGTGATTGTGATATAGCCGTACTTGAAGGCGCTATGGGATTTTATGATGGTATGGGTAAAACAGAGCAGTGCAGTGCTTATGATTTAGCTCATGTAACTAAAACGCCGGTTATTTTAGTCATCAATGGAAAAGGTGCAGCTTTGTCTTTGGCAGCTTTAATAAAAGGTTTTAAAGAATTCAGACCTGACGCGAATGTACGAGGCGCAATACTTAATAATGTCACTGCTATGAGCTATAAGTTTTATAAAGAAGTAATTGAGTTGGAAACAGGTGTTAAATTAGTCGGTTATTTGCCTCATATGGATGATTGCAATTTTGAAAGCAGACATTTGGGATTGGTAACCGCAGAAGAAATTGGTGATTTGCAGGAAATTATCAGCAGATTAGCAGAACAGGCAGCTAAGACTATTGATTTTGATGAATTGCTGGGTATTGCAAACAGTGCTGAGGATCTTGTTTATGAAGAACAGCCTGTTGCAAGTGTAGCTAAAGTAAAAATAGCAATAGCACAGGATAAAGCTTTTTGTTTTTATTATCAGGACGCTCTAGATTTATTGCAGGAGTTTGGTGCCGAACTAATAACGTTTAGTCCTCTTGTTGATAAAGAATTGCCAGAATGTGATGGAATAATTTTAGGAGGAGGTTATCCTGAGCTTTATGCAAAAGAGCTGGCAGAGAATATATCAATGCGTACAAGCATTAAAACTGCTCTAAAAATAGGTAAGCCTTGTTTTGCTGAATGCGGTGGATTCATGTATCTTTTGGAGCGTTTTCAAGCAGCTTCGGGAGAGATTTATGAGTGGACAGGTGCAATAAGCGGAGAAACCTTTATGACGGCAAAGCTTAACCGCTTTGGATATATAACATTGACTGCTGAAAGTGACAATGTTTTTTGCAAAATCGGTGAGAAAATAAATGGACATGAGTTTCATTATTCCGACAGTAATAATAATGGGCATGATTTTTTAGCCTTGAAAGCTTCAGGAATTTCTGAATGGAGTTGTAGTCATGCTAATAAAGTTCTGTGTGCTGGCTATCCACACATTCACTTATGGGGAAATATAAATTTTGCACGAAATTTTATTCGTGCCTGTGATGAATTTGCAAAAAAACGGGATTGATCTGCTGATGGTTTTAGCTGTTAGTATTTATTTAAGGGGAATTGGATTATGATGCTTTTATTTGCCATTATAGCGGGCTTTATTTTAGACCTGCTGATTGGCGACCCGCGTTGGCTGCCTCATCCGATTTGTTTAATTGGAAATTTGATAAGCTTTTTAGAAAAGCTGCTACGCAGTATTTTTGGAAAAAGCTCGCGTGGCTTATTGGTAGGAGGCGCTGTATTAGTAATATTAGTGCTTGCTTTTTCGTTTTGCGTTCCATTTTTAGTATTGGCTTTGGCAGAAAAAATCAATCCGTGGTTGGCTTTTGCTGTAGAGAGTTTTATGTGTTATCAAATTTTTGCAACGCGTTGTTTACGTGAAGAAAGTATGAAAGTTTATACTGCGTTAAAAAATAATGATTTAACAGATGCTAGAATGAAACTTTCGTGGATAGTTGGACGGGATACTAAAGAACTTACAAAATCAGAAGTGACTAAAGGGGCAGTTGAAACTGTTGCTGAAAATACTGCAGATGGAATTATTGCTCCAATGCTGTATATGTTTATCGGCGGAGCTCCGCTTGCGTTTCTTTATAAAGGAATAAATACCATGGATTCCATGGTTGGCTATAAAAATGACAAATATTTATATTTTGGGCGTTGTGCGGCAAAATTAGATGATTTTGCTAATTATATTCCAGCGCGTGTTGCTGGAATATGTATGATAGTTGCAGCTTATCTTTTAAGTTTGGATGCAAAAAAAGCCTGGAAGATTTTTAAACGTGACCGTTACAATCATTTAAGTCCTAATTCTGCAATGACGGAATCAGTAACTGCTGGCGCCCTTCATATTCAGTTAGGCGGCGGACATTTTTATTTTGGAAAATGGGTGCCTAAAGATACTATTGGTGATGATATCAGACAAGTTGAACCGGAAGATATCGTCCAGACTAATAATTTGATGTATATGACAGCTGTTTTAAGTATTTTAGTTTTTGCATTAATTTATTTACTGGAGCTTTTTATTAAAAGCTAAAGGGTGGAAAATATGTATAAATCTGTACATGGTGGAGATATTTACAGTGAGCAAAATAACAGCTTAGGGAAAAATATTGTTGATTATTCAGCAAACGTTAATCCATTAGGTTTACCTGTATCTGTAAAAGAGGCTATTAAGAATTCAATCAAAAACTGCGTTAATTATCCAGATCCTTTATGCAGGGAACTAATAGAGAAATTAGCTAAATATTTGAATATAAAAAAAGAATATCTTTTCATAAGCAATGGTGCTGCTGATGTTTTATTTAAACTTGCCTTAACAGTCAAGCCTGGCCGTGCTGTATTATTGGCTCCAACTTTTGCTGATTATGAAAAAGCTTTGCGGACAGTTGATTGTAAATTTACTTATTACGAATTGCAGGAAGAAAAAAACTTTATTGCAGGATATGATCTGCTGAAAAAAATCAATAGCAGAGTAGACTTGGTCGTAATATGCAATCCTAATAATCCGACTGGGAAATTAATAGATGAAGATTTATTGCTGGAGGTATTGGAAAAATGCTGCCGTACAGGTACAAAGCTGCTATTAGACGAATGCTTTATGGATTTTGTGGATGGCGATAAAGCATATTCGCTATGTTCGAAACTAGATAAATATCACAATCTTATTATATTGAAAGCATTTACAAAAACATATGCGATGCCAGGCTTACGTTTAGGTTATTGCATGACGTCTGATGTGTCGTTGATAAAAGGACTGCATGAAAATGGTCAGGACTGGAATGTTTCTATTCCGGCACAAGCAGCTGGTATTGCGGCTTTAGATGAAGAAAATTACTTACTGGCCAGCAAAGAGTTGATTCGTGTTGAACGGCAGTATCTTACTGCACAATTGGAAGGCTTGGGAGCAAAAACATTTGGTTCTGAGGCCAATTATATATTTTTTAAATTGGAGAAACCTGAAAATTTGGCAGAACTTTTACGTAAGCATGGCTTTTTGATTAGAGAGTGTAATAATTACCATAATTTGGGGCCAACGTATTATCGGATTGCAGTAAAAACACGATATACAAATCGGGCTTTAATTAAAGCGATAAAGGAAGTTAGACGTAATGCGCTCATTATTGGTAATTATTGATGGCTTAGGTGATGATCATATTCCTGCTTTGAATGGATTGACACCTTTCCAATATGCTGAACATAAAAATATCGATACTCTTATTAAGCTGGGAACATACAGTGAAGTAAGCATTTGTGAGAATGATTTCATTCCTGAAAGTTTGAGTTGTATTTTGCGCTTGCTTGGTGTACAGCAGCGGGATTTCCCAACAAATAGAGCGTATTTGGAATTGTTGGCGCATGGTAGGGATATTTCGGAATATGAGATGGTATTACGCTGTAACCTGGTTTCAATAAACAAAGATAATACGCTGGTATCTTTTAATGGTCAGGGACTTTCGGCAGAAAGCATGGCAGAAGCAGCTAAAGCATGCGATGAGTTTTGGCAGGGCATAGAATTTATGCATTTGTCTATGTATCGTAATCTGTTGATTTTAGATAAAGACAGAAGGATTTTGGACAATTGTGTTATTTCTCCGCCTCACGAGAGTATGGGAAAGAATGTTGACCTACTTTTAGGAGAATTAAAACAGCAGTCTTTGCTGTTAAAGCATTTTATTGAAGGAACAGCGAAAAGGCTGGAACGTTTTAACCATGATGACATTCGTTATATGCTTTATCCCTGGGGGCCTTCAGAACGTAAAACGTTGCCTGGATTTCAAGCTTTGCATGGGTTGAAAGGTGCAGCAATTTGCGAAGCAGAAATTGTCAGAGGCATTGCAAAAGGATTGCATTTGACGGCTCCTAAAATCGCTGGAGTGACAGCGGATATAGATACTGATATTGCTGCCAAGGCAACAGCGACCTTAAATATGTTGAAAGAACATGATTTTGCCTTAACGCATTTTAACGGTGCAGATGAAGCAGCACACAGATATGATTATCAGAGCAAAGCTGAGTTTATAAGTGCTATTGACGAAGAGTTTTTAGAGAAAATTATAAATAATATACAGGAACCTTTACGCATTGTTATTTGTGGTGATCATGTAACAAGTTCTATTAATGGAAAACATAATAAAAATGCAGTTCCTGTAGTTGCTGCACAAATCAATACTGCTGCTATACCAGTAAAAATAAATAATTATCAGGATATCCTGACATTTTTAATGAGAGCGAGTGATATGCGTGGCTAAAGCTATAATGGTACAAGGAACAATGTCTAATGCCGGTAAAAGTTTGGTGACAGCTGGTTTATGCCGTGTTTTTAATCAAGATGGTTATAAAGTAGTACCTTTTAAATCTCAAAATATGGCATTGAACTCATTTATTACTCGTAATGGTGCAGAAATGGGAAGAGCGCAGGTTGTGCAGGCAGAAGCGGCCAACATTGAACCAAGTGCCTTGATGAACCCTATTTTGCTGAAACCAACCAGTGATTCAGGCTCACAGGTTATTGTTAATGGTGAAGCTATTGGAACTATGACAGCTGCAGAATATTTCAAATTTAAAACAAATTTGATCCCTGATATTATGAAAGCATATGGTCAATTATCCGAAAGTAGTGATGTGATTGTTATCGAAGGTGCTGGAAGTCCAGCCGAAATCAATTTAAAATCACAGGATATAGTTAATATGGGTATGGCAAAGATGGCAAAAGCACCGGTGCTTTTAGTTGCCGATATAGACAGAGGAGGTGTTTTTGCTTCTATTTACGGAACTTTAATGTTGCTTGAGGAAGATGAAAGAGCGATGGTTAAAGGTATCATTGTCAATAAATTTCGCGGTGATGTCGAGATATTGCGTCCTGGTTTGAAAATGATAGAAGAGAAAACGGGGGTGCCTGTTGTTGGTGTATTGCCAATGCTGCATGTAGATATTGAAGATGAGGATAGTTTATCAGAACGGTTAACTACACATACAGAAGTACAGGCAGTAGATATTGCTGTTATCCGTATTCCAAGAATGTCTAATTATACTGATTTCAATGTTTTTGAACTTATACCAGGTGTATCGCTGCGTTATGTGCAATCAGTTTCAGAGTTGAAAAATCCGGATATGATTGTTATTCCGGGAACAAAAAATACTATTGGTGATTTAAAATGGATGCGTCAAAATGGATTGGAAGCAGAGATAATGAAACGCGCTCATGCTGGTACAGTGGTTTTTGGTATTTGCGGCGGTTATCAAATGTTGGGGAAGAATCTTTCGGATCCATATGGAGTAGAAGAAGGCGGAGATACTGCAGGATTAGGTCTTTTGGATGTTGAAACCATTTTTGCTGAGAAAAAACGCACTATTCAGGTAGATGGATATTTTGGCAAAGTAAAAGGTATTTTCAGCGCGTTAACCGGCCGCTCTTTTTATGGTTATGAAATACATTCCGGCATAACTAATTTTGATGATGGTAAATCGTTGACATTGATGAAACCTATTCACGAAGCAGGTGAAATAAGTCCAGAAGGATCTCAGAATGTTAGTGATACTATGAACGTATATGGTACATATGTGCATGGAGTATTTGATGGTGAAGGTATTGCTAAATCTGTGGTGGAAGCTTTACTTGCTAAAAAGGGTATGAAGCCAGACGATATTAAAACTATTAATTTTAATGATTATAAAAAGCAGCAGTATGATATTTTGGCAAATAGTATACGTGAAAATATTGATATGAAAAAAATTTATGAGATTTTGGAAGCCGGTGTGTAAGATGGAGCATGGGTTAATTCATATCTATTGCGGGGACGGGAAAGGTAAAACTACTGCTTGTCTAGGATTAAGTATACGTTGTGCGGGGCATGGCAATAAAGTATTATTCGTACAATTTTTAAAAAGCCGTCTTACCGGAGAATTGAAATCTTTAGAATTGCTTTCAAATATTGAAGTCTTAAGGGGTAAAGAAACTAAAAAATTTACTTTTCAGATGACTGCGGATGAGAAACAGGAAGTCCTGCGGGAGCATATGCGGTTATTTGCTAGAATTAAGACCAAACTGGAACAGGAAGAAGTACGATTATTGGTTCTTGATGAAGTTATAGGTGCTTGTAATACAGGTGTTTTTGATGAAGGACAATTAATTGATTTTCTGAAAAATAAGCCGCAGAGTTTAGAGGTTGTTTTATCTGGACGGAACCCGTCTTCAGCTTTACTTGATTTAGCAGATTATGTGTCTGAGGTTTGTAAGCGTAAGCATCCTTTTGATAATGGTATAGCGGCAAGAGTAGGAATTGAAAAATAAATTGAAGAAAGGTGATAGTAATATGGAATTACAAAATGTGTTACCGGCTGATATTGAAAAACGCAGTATGGAGATTATTGCTGAAGAATTGGGGGAGATCCAGCTTGATCCAGAGAAAGTTAGTATTGTAAAAAGGGTTATTCATACCTCTGCTGACTTTGATTATGCACGTACGCTGCATTTTTCGAATGGTGTAGTAGAGAAAGCTTTAGAAGCACTGAAAAAGGGCGCTACTATAGTTACTGATACTAATATGGCTTGCGTGGGGATAAATAAACCTGGTTTAAATAAGCTTGGCGGCAAAGCGGTTTGCTTTATGGCAGATGCTGATGTGGCAGAAAGAGCGAAAGAAGCTGGTTCTACACGTGCTGCTGCTTGTATGGAAAAAGCTTGTGAAGTAGAGGGGCCTGTAATTATTGCTGTTGGTAACGCTCCTACGGCTTTAGTACGCTTAGATGAACTTGTAAAAGAGGGTAGGATTAAGCCTGAGCTTGTTATTGGTGTTCCCGTTGGGTTTGTCAATGTTGTGGAATCTAAAGAAATCATTATGAAAACTGGTATTCCTTATATAGTTGCTCGTGGCCGTAAGGGTGGTAGTAATGTAGCTGCAGCTATTTGTAACGCGCTTATTTACAAGCTGACGCGTTAAATAAAAACGTTGACAATAACATCGTAGAGTAATATAATATTCTTCGTTGAAAGACTTATTCCCCGATAGCTCAATCGGTAGAGCACTCGGCTGTTAACCGAGTTGTTGTAGGTTCGAGTCCTACTCGGGGAGCCAGTAAATTGAGCCTGCTAAAAAAGCAGGCTTTTTATTTTGTTATCTAAATGTTTGTGATAATATTTTGTTGGATAACAGTACTTAGAATATTGCTGGAGATAGATAGCTTTTTTATGATATAATAAAGCTATAATATAGCAAAGGAGAATGATTCATGGCATTTGAGTTAATGAATACTCAAGAAATTCATGAGTTTGGATTGCAGGTATTGCTGCAGCATCTTACTGAAAAAGGTTTTGAAATAGAATTTGCTCAACCCAATAAAAGTGAGATTCCACATGTAGTGGCTAAGCAAGGTGAGCAGTTGATTTTTATTTTGGTGGCTACTGATGTTTATCCCAATAAAGGTACTATTGCCGATTCTGATAAGCAGGCATTATTGGAACATGCTCAAACTTTTGCAGCACAGTCTGCTTGTGCTTATTTGGGAATCGCCAATGCTGACGGTGTTGTTAATAAAGATAAAGAATTATGTGCCAAAGCTTTTAAAAATGCACAATTTTATACTGACTTCAGCGGATTGGAATTCATTCATTTCGAAGATTGAGGTGCTAAGAAGATGGACTTACTGAAAGTTGATTATGATAAATGTATAAAATGTGGTATTTGTGTAGAGGCGTGTCCATCATGTATTTTATCAATGGGAGAACTTGGACCTGAATGCAATTTTGATAGAGGCTGCATGAGCTGCGGCCATTGTGTTGCTATTTGCCCAACGGCTGCTATGGATAATAAATATGTGCCGCTAGAAGAACAATTACCACTGCCGATGCCTGTTTTAGATGCTGAAACTGCATATAATTTTTTGCGGATGCGTCGATCAGTTCGTATGTTTAAACCGCAGCCACCAACTGAGTCAGATGTACGTAAACTGCTTGAAGTATGCCGCTATGCGCCAACAGCAGGTAATTCACAGGGAATGTATTATATAGTAATTAGTGATAAGGAAAAAATCAGAGCTATTGCTGAGGCTACAGCACAGTGGATGGAACAGGAAATTTCAGAAGGAAGTTCTAACAGCAGATATTTTACTACTGTATTGAGAGCTTATCGCGAGCGTGGTCAGGATATTATTGCCCGCAACGCACCGATGTTGATTTTTGCATTGGCCCGTAGATTAAATACAACTGGTGTTAGCAATGCAGAACAGTCTTGGGCTTATGCGGAGCTTTATGCACCGACTATCGGGATGGGAACGACTATTGCCGGATTTATCCAAACCTGTGGTATAGCCGGATATAAACCATTGCTTGACTTGGTAGAAGTGCCGGCTAAGCAAAAAATAGTAGGCGCTTTAATGGTTGGTTATCCGAAATATAAATTCCAAAGGTTAGTAGAACGACAGCATTTAAAAGTGGAATTTAAATAAAATACGAATAATGTAAAAAGAGCAGTAACCTTTAAGGTTACTGCTCTTTTTTTATGTATAATCACTCTTAAAAAGTAAAATATAAATTTTTTTGAAGGTATTTGATTTGAATTCGCACCAAGTTATAGATATTTTGCATTAAAAGTGGTAAAATTAATGATGAAAGATTTTAAAATAAAATATAAATTTAATTTAAAATAAGGAGTTAAGTGTGAGACATTTATTACTGCCTTTATTTTTAGGTTCTTTGGATATTATTTCAGCGATAATTGCTGCTTTAGTTAGCATATATTTGAGGTTTGACGGAAATTTGATACCGCAAAATTATTTATCAATGTTAGTCGGTCAATTACCTTTTTTTGTAATGATAACTATTGTAAGCTTTTTTTTATTTAAATTGTATAGTAGAGTTTGGCGATATGCAGGTAGCAGCGAGCTATTGGCAATAGTTGGTGCTAATTTTGCTGGAGCTATTTGCTGGTTCATTTTTTCAGTTCTTGTTGAAGCTGTTTTACCGAGATCAATTTATATTTTAACGGCTCTGGTGCTCACTTTTTTTGTTGGTGGAACAAGATTATCACTGAGAGTATATAGTTATTTGACTTCTAAACCTCAATATATACAAAGGACTCAAAAACTTAATAAAGTGTTGGTAATTGGGGCAGGGGATGCCGGTGCAATGTTGGCTAGAGAAATTGAGAGGTATCATAGCGGGAAAAGAAAAATTATTGGATTCATTGATGATGACAGAGATAAACAAGGGAAAACCATGTTTGGAATCAGAGTTTTAGGATCGCGATATGATATAGAACAAGTTGTTGCAGATACAGATGCTAATGAAATAATAATTGCTATGCCTTCTGTTAAAGGCAAGGAAATAAAAGAAATAATTGACGTTTGCAAAAATACCAATTGTAAGTTAACTATTTTACCAGGTGTTTATGAAATTATAGAAGGGACAGTCAGTGTTAATCAATTAAGACCTGTTGAAGTAGAAGATCTTTTGGGGCGTGATCCAGTAAAGTTAGATACTAAAAATGTGAGTGCATATATTACTGGAAAAGTAGTTCTAATCACTGGGGCAGGAGGCTCTATTGGCAGTGAAATCTGTCGACAAGTAGCAAAAATGCAACCCAAAAAAATGTTACTTTTAGGAAAAGGTGAGAATAGTATTTATGAGATTTCTCAAGAATTAAGTATAGAATATCCGCAGATTAGAAAAGTTCCTATTATTGCAGATGTTAGAGATGAAGAAAGAATAAATGGGATTATGGATTATTTTCATCCCCATGTAGTATTTCATGCTGCAGCTCATAAACATGTACCCTTGATGGAATATCAACCAATGGAAGCGGTAAGAAATAATGTTTTAGGAACTAAAGTTGTGGCAGAAGCTGCTTCTAAGAATGGTGTTGAAACTTTTGTTATGATATCAACTGATAAAGCAGTAAACCCAACCAGTGTAATGGGATGTACAAAGAGAGTGGCAGAGATGTTTGTCCAGAGCATGAACTCTATAAGTGAAACTCGTTTCGCAGCAGTTCGGTTCGGAAATGTTTTAGGTAGTCGAGGCAGTGTTATTCCACTTTTTAAGAAACAGATTGCTAAAGGAGGCCCGGTAACAGTCACGCATCCAGATATGAAACGCTATTTTATGACTATTCCAGAAGCAAGTCAGTTAGTGCTACAGGCTGGAGCAATGGCAGAAGGTGGAGAAGTTTTTGTTCTTGATATGGGAGAACCTGTAAAAATTTATGATTTGGCAAGAGATATGATAACTTTATCAGGCATGATTCCAGAAGTTGATATAGAAATAAAGTTTACAGGATTAAGACCTGGTGAAAAGCTTTTTGAAGAATTGCTTTCGGCTGAAGATGGAACAGAAGCAACGCAGCATAAAAAGATATTTACAGCAATGATAAAATGTGTCGATAAAACAAAACTGGATTTTCAGATAAGAAGATTATTAGAACAAACTACTGGTGATAATGTAGTTGAAGTTTTGAAAGAAACTGTACCTACTTATAGACCTAATAGAATAAATTGCTAAGAGGTGGCTGTAATGAAGACGATTAGTTTTTCTCCTCCTGATATTACTGAAGCGGAGATTAAAGAAGTGGCAGAAGCGCTTAGAAGCGGTTGGATAACAACAGGTCCTAGAACGAAAAAATTAGAAAAAGAGATAGCTAATTATTGTGGAACAAATAAAGTAGTTTGTTTAAATTCTGCTACAGCTTCATTAGAGCTTAATTTACGTGTTCTTGGAATTGGTCCTGGTGATGAAGTTATAACATCTGCTTATACTTATACTGCTTCTGCAAGCGTTATTGATCACATTGGCGCTAAAATTGTGCTGATTGATACTGCTGCAGGCAGTTATGAGATGGATTATGAAAAATTAGAAAGTGTGATTACAGAAAGAACGAAGGCTATCATCCCAGTGGATTTAGCTGGAATTCCATGTAATTATTCAAAAATATATGAAATTATAAATTATAAAAAACATTTGTTTAAACCGAAAAATAAGATCCAGAAGGCAATTGGGCGAGTTGTAGTATGTGCAGATGCAGCACACGCTTTTGGAGCTTGCCAAAATGGAAAGAAGGTCGGAAATATAGCAGATTTTACAAGTTTTTCTTTTCATGCTGTTAAAAATTTTACAACCGCTGAAGGAGGCGCTTCAACATGGAAAGATATTGCTGGTATTGATAATGAGGAGCTATATCATGAGTATCAGTTATTGTCTTTACATGGGCAATCAAAAGATGCTTTAGCCAAAACACAGTTGGGAGCTTGGGAATATGATATCAAAGGTACATATTATAAATGTAATATGACTGATATTATGGCAGCAATAGGAATTGTTCAATTCAAGCGTTATCCGGAACTGCTGAAGAGAAGAAAAGCTATCATAACAAAGTACGATGAAGGATTAGCCGAATGCAATGTAGATGTTTTAAAACACTACACAAAAGAGTACGTTAGCAGCGGACATCTTTATTTGGTGAGACTGCTAGAGAAAGATAGTGCATATAGAAATGCATTTATTACAAAGATGGCAGAACGTGGAATAGCGACTAATGTGCATTACAAACCACTGCCGATGCATAGTGCATATATGCAATTAGGCTTTAATATTGGAGATTATCCTAATGCTTATAAGCAATTTGAAAATGAAATTACACTACCATTACATACGCTATTGTCAGATGAAGATGTAGAATATATTATTGAAAATTTTAGAGCAGTACAAAAGGATTTAGATTAATGTTTTTAAAAAAATGGGAAGATTTGCCACTTGTTATGCAAAATGAACATGTACGCCCATATTATGATAGCTTACAAAAGAAAAAAAATAGTTTAATACTCAAATTTGTTTTTGATAGAGTTGTTGCATTAGTGATGTTGCTTGGTTTAGTGCCGGTATTTCTTGTATTGGCCATCTTGATCAAAATAGATTCACAAGGTGAGGTGTTTTTTAGACAGGAACGCGTAACTCAATATGGTAAAAAGTTTAAAATATATAAATTTAGGACTATGGTCAAAAATGCTGAATGTTTGGGGACACAGGTAACCATAACAGATGATATACGTATAACAAGGCTTGGTAAAAAAATGCGTGCCTGCAGGCTTGATGAGATTCCTCAGCTTATAAACATCCTTAAAGGAGAAATGAGCTTTGTCGGAACACGGCCGGAAGTTTCTAAATACGTTAAAGCCTACACAGATGAAATGTTGGCGACCTTATTATTGCCTGCCGGGGTCACCAGTGAGGCGAGCATAGAATACAGAGGCGAGGAAAAACTTTTAAACTGTGCTGGCAATATTGATGAAATATATATCAAAGAGATTTTACCGCATAAGATGCGATGGAATTTGCAGGCTTTAAAAAAAGTTTCATTTTGGGAAGATTGTAAAATAATGTTAAAAACGGTTAATGCTGTTTTATAAAAATAGGAGGCTTTGTTGTTGATGAAGCAAAGGTTGATAGAAAAAATTCAGAATAAAGAAATAAAGGTAGGAGTTGTTGGTCTTGGTTACGTTGGCTTGCCATTGGCAGTAGAGAAAGCCAAAGCTGGCTATCAAACTATTGGATTTGATATACAAAAAGAAAAAGTAGATATGGTTAATGCTGGGAATAATTATATTGGTGATGTTGTAAATGAAGATTTAGAAAAAATTGTGCAGAGCGGTAAATTGTCTGCGACAACTGATTTCAGCTTTATTAAAGATGTAGATTTTATTGCAATTTGTGTTCCTACGCCTTTAGATGAACATCAACAGCCAGATATCAGCTATGTTAGAGAAAGTACAAAAGCCGTTGCTAAATATTTGAAAAAAGAAAGTATGGTAGTTTTAGAATCTACAACTTATCCTGGAACTACAGAGGAGCTTATAAAACCGATTTTAGAAGACGGTTCAGGCTTAAAATGCGGCGAAGATTTTTATCTTGGTTTTTCTCCAGAACGAGTTGATCCGGGTAATTTAATTTATAAAACCAAAAATACGCCCAAAGTAGTTGGCGCAATTGGCCAAGATGCGACAGAAGTAATTGCTGAAATGTATCGTCAAGTGTTGGAAGGTGATGTTTATGAAGTTTCTTCACCGGCAGTTGCTGAAATGGAAAAAATTTTAGAAAATACTTATCGCAATATAAATATTGGTTTAGTCAATGAATTAGCGATTTTATGTCATAAAATGGGAATCAGCATGTGGGAAGTTGTGGACGCTGCTAAAACAAAACCATATGGATTCCAGGCTTTTTATCCCGGACCTGGCTTAGGTGGGCACTGTATCCCTCTTGATCCATATTATTTGTCATGGAAGGCGCGTGAATATGGATTTCATACTTCGATGATAGAAGCATCTGGGATGATCAATGACAGAATGCCAGAATATACGGTTGAGCGTTGCGCCGGAGCTTTAAACGAAAGATTTGGTAAAGCATTAAAAAATGCTAAAGTATTGATTTTGGGAGTAGCGTATAAGCAAGATATTGACGATTATCGTGAGAGTCCTGCTTTAAGCGTAATTCAAAATTTTGAATTACGTGGCTCTCAAATTGAATATTTTGATCCCTGGGTTAAAATATGTCGGTTTCATGATGGTAGAGAAATGTTAAGTATTGATAAATTAGAAGCAGATAAAATTAAAAATGCTGATATTGTTGTTATAACAGCAGCTCATACCAATGTTGACTATGAGTTAGTGTCTAAAAATGCTAAGTTGGTTTTTGATGCGAAGAATGCAATGAAAAATATTTTAAATCGCGCAAACATAGAAGTATTGTGAGGTAGGTAAAATGAAATATGCATTGATTGGGTGCGGACGTATTGCTGTAAATCACATTAGCGCAGCTGTTAATAATAAATTAAATATTATAGCTGTATGTGATGTTATCGAAAGCAAAATGGAAGCATTGCTGACAAAAAGCAAACTTAATAAGGATATTTCTATAAAGAAATATACAGATTATAAACAAATGTTATCGGAAAATAATGATATAGAACTTATTAGTATTGCCACAGAAAGCGGGTTACATGCCGAGATAGCGTTGTATTGCATTGAACAGAATATCAATGTGATTATTGAAAAACCAATGGCGATGAGTATAGCAGATGCCGATAGAATTATTGCTGCTGCAGAAAAACATAATGTTAAAGTTGCAGCCTGTCATCAGAATAGATTTAATATAGCTATACAAAAAATGCGTCAGGCACTGGAAGCAGGACGGTTGGGCAAGATATCTCATGGTTCGATACATGTACGTTGGAATCGTGATAAAAGCTATTATGATCAAGCATCTTGGCGCGGAACATGGGCACAGGATGGAGGAGCTTTAATGAATCAATGCATTCATGGTATTGATTTATTACGATGGATGATGAATGATGAAATAGTTGAGGTATATGGTAAAACCAAACAGCAATTTCATCATTATTTAGAAGCTGAAGATTTGGGTATGGCTGTTATAACATTTAAAAATGGTGCTATTGGTACTATTGAAGGAACAACTAATGTTTACCCTAAAAATTTAGAGGAGACGTTGTATTTATTTGGGGCAAAAGGAACTGTCAAAATAGGCGGTACATCAACTAATAATATCGACGTATGGGATTTTGCTGATGAAAATGATGCTGATAGCGAAAATAAAGGACTTCAAGAAGCCACAAGCAATGTTTATGGTAATGGACACACAAGTTTATTTGCCGACATGATAGAAGCAATAAAAAAAGACAGAAAACCATATGTAGATGAATTAGCTGGTAAAAATGCATTGGAACTTGTTTTAGCTATTTACAAGTCAGCGGCAGAAGGAAAGCCTGTACAATTACCACTAAAAAAATGTAGCACATTAGATTTTTCAGGGAGATTTGATAATGAGTAATAAAGGCTATTTTGTACATGAAAGCAGTTATATTGATGATAATGTTTCAATTGGTGAGGAAACGAAAATCTGGCATTTTTGCCATGTACAATCCGGAGCACAAATCGGCCAAAAATGTTCTTTTGGTCAGAATGTAAATGTTAGTAATAACGTAATTATCGGGAACGGGGTTAAAGTACAAAATAATGTTTCCATATATGAAGGTGTAGAGCTTGAAGATGATGTGTTTTGCGGACCTTCTATGGTGTTTACCAATGATATGAACCCCCGTGCAAAATATCCAAAAGGTTCTGCTGGATATAAGAAAACACTTATCAAAAAAGGTGCAACTATTGGCGCTAATGCTACTATAGTCTGTGGACATACAGTTGGTAAATGGGCGTTTATTGCCGCCGGAAGCGTAGTAACAAACGATATTAAAGATTATGCCATGGTGATAGGGGTGCCTGCACGCCAAGTTGGTTGGATATGTGAATGTGGAGAAAAATTGCCAAAAGACTTGGTTTGTAAGCAATGTAGAAGAAAGTATAATGAGCATAAAATAGGCTTAGTAGAAATAAAATAAAAGGAGATACAACTATGGAGTTTATTGATTTACATGCTCAATATTTACAATTAAAAGATGAAATCAATGCTAACATCCAAAAAGTTCTGGATCATGGCAAATATATTATGGGGCCGGAAGTTTTTGAATTGGAAGACCAATTAGCCGATTATGTTGGCGTTCAACACTGTATTACTTGTGCCAATGGTACAGATGCCTTGCAAATGGTACTAATGGCATGGAACATTAAAGCAGGTGACGCAGTTTTTGTGCCTTCTTTTACCTTTATGTCTACTGCAGAAGTGGTTAGCTTGCAAGGTGCAACACCAGTGTTTACAGATATTGATATTAAAACATTTAATATGAGCGCAGAAATCTTAGAAAAGCAGATAAAAAAAGTGCTGGCAGAAGGAAAACTAACTCCAAAAGCAATTATACCTGTCGATCTTTTTGGTCAGCCTGCAGATTATGATAAAATCATGAAGATTGCTAAAAAATATAATTTGCTAGTGTTAGAAGACGCAGCTCAAGGATTTGGCGGCAGTATCGAAGGCATGAAGGCATGTAGTTTTGGAGATGCTGCAACAACATCGTTTTTTCCTGCGAAGCCATTAGGCTGTTATGGCGATGGCGGAGCTATTTTTACCAATAATGACGAATTAGCAGAGCTATTAAAATCTATTCGTATTCATGGCAAAGGCACAGAAAAGTATGACAATATACGTATTGGTTTAAATAGTCGTTTGGATACCATTCAAGCAGCAATACTGCTTCCAAAATTAAAAGTATTCAAGGAGTATGAACTGCAAAAACGTAATGAAATTGCTTGCAGATATACAGACTCACTGAAAGGCAAGTATACTACTCCTTTTGTACCTAATAACATAAAAAGCAGCTGGGCACAGTACACATTATTATTGAATAACGAAGAAGAACGTAATGCTTTGCAGTCTAAATTAAAAGAGCACAATATACCCAGTATGATCTATTATCCAAAACCGTTACATCTGCAAACGTGCTATATTATGCACGGTTATGTTGAAGGCGATTTTCCTCATTCTGAAAAAGCAAGTGAATGTGTATTGAGTTTGCCAATGAGCCCCTGGGTTACAAAACAAGATATAGATAAAGTTATTTGGGGCTTAATTAAAATAAAGGCGGAATTAAAATGATAAAAAATAAAAGAATTTTTATAACTGGTGGGGCTGGATTTATTGGTTCAACCTTAATTGGTAAATTAGTAGATGATAATGAAATTATTGTATATGATAATATGGATAGAGATTCCTTAAGTCATCAAAAATTTGCTAATAATAAAAATCTGAAATTGATAAAAGGGAATATTTTAGATTTTAATATACTTAAAGAAGCAATGAATAATGCTGAAATCGTCATTCATGCAGCTGCAATTGCCGGCATTGTTAATACTGTACAAAATCCTGTTAGAACAATGAGAGTAAATATGTTAGGGACTGCTAATGTTTTAGAAGCTGCTAAAGAAAATAAAAACTTAGAAAGATTTATGGATTTTTCTACGTCAGAAGTATTTGGATCACATGCATTTAAAGTTAATGAAGTTGCTGAAACGGTCACTGGTGCAGTTGGAGAGGCAAGATGGACTTATGCAGTAAGTAAACTTGCTGGAGAACATTTAACTCATGCCTATCATCGAGAATATGGTTTGCCTACGGTTACTGTACGTCCGTTTAATATTTATGGTCCTGGACAAATTGGTGAAGGTGCAATTCAAATATTTATTCGTAAAGCATTAAAGAATGAGGATATATATATATTTGGTGATGGAAATCAGATTCGCGCCTGGTGTTATGTAGATGACATGATTGATGGTATCTTATTAGCGTTAACTCATGAAAAGGCTATTGGAGAATCTTTTAATATTGGCAATGCTAGAGCTGTTACTACGATATACGGACTTGCACAAATTGTTTGTAGGATATTAAATTCTAAATCAAAGATAGTATTTAAAGAAGCATTATCTGCAGATATTGAATTGCGTGTTCCTGATGTTTTTAAAGCAAAAAAGTTAATTGGTTATCAAGCAAAAGTTGATTTAGATGGAGGAATAGAAAAAACTGCTGACTGGTATATAAAAAACATGAAAGATATTCCTGAATTACCAGAAATATTTAAAAAAATATGATTGCTGTAACTGGGTGTAATGGATTAGTTGGTGGATATATTTACAATTTTTTAAGACAACAAATGGTTAATGAAACTGTATTGGGATTATCTACCACTTCTAAAATGAATTTTATAAAGTTAGTAGATGGTACTCCGAATATAGATACACAAGATATAAAAACCATTATTCATTGTGGCGGTACAGTTGGGAATTCTTTTAGTAAAGAAGAACATGAATATGCTAATATACAATGTACGAATAATTTGTTAAAGTGGGCTGAAAAAAAACATGTTAAACATTTTATATATTTTTCAACAGGTGGAGTATATGGACAAAATAAAAATTGGGTAGATGAGAATCAAACTTTGAATCCAGAAAATTTTTATTCTGAAAGTAAGATTATTGCTGAAAAATTAATTTTAGAATCTTATATTGAGAAAAAAACCATTATCAGACTATATTTTCCTATTGGAAATACTAAAAATAACTTATTTTATAAGTTAAAAAAGAAAGTTCTTAACTCTGAAGTTATAGAACTCAATATAAATGGACAGCCTTTTATTTCGCCTATTTCTTGTAGGGATATTGCTAATGTGGTTTATAAAATAATAAATCGTGAAATTGAAGGAGTATATAATTTATCATCTAATCAAAAAATAAATATTAAGGAAATTGTATTGCATATTGCAACATCACTTAATCTAGAACCAATACTCAATTATAATAAATGTAACCTAGATAATTATTTAGGTAACACTAATAAAATTTTGAAAATTTTAGATGTAGAGAAATTTACTGATTTACAAAAAGATATTTATGATTTTTCTAGAGATTATAATAGGGGAATTTAAAAATGAAAAAGTGGGTATCAGAAGGAACCGGCCTGGATTTTTATAATAAGTTTGGTAGTTGTGGCAAAAATGTTATTATAGAAGATGGCGTTAGAATATTTCATCCAGAGAATATATATATTGGTAATAATGTATATATTGGACATGATACGATTCTTAAAGGTTATTACAAAGGTAAGTTAATAATTGGCGACAATGTATGGATTGGACAACAATGCTTTATTCATGTAGGTGGTGGAATTACTATTGGTAGTAATGTAGGCGTTGGGCCGCAGGTAAAAATGCACGCTGCAAGGCATAAAACAGTAGATATGGAAAAAGAGATATTGTTGTTTTCTGAAATTGAATTACGGCCGATATGTATCGAGGATAATGTAAATATAGGTATAGGTGCTACTATTATGGGTGGCGTCAGCGTAGCATATGGAACTAAAGTAGGGGCTGGAGCAGTTGTAACTAAGAGTTTTTCAAAATGTAAAACGTTGCTAGGGGTGCCAGCAAATGAAGTTTGATAAAATAAGTTTGAAATATATTTTAGTAATCTCTATTATAATAAATATATTTTTAATTATCAGTATTATCAATTGCTCTGCCCCCCCGATGGAAAAATGTTTTTTATAATAAACAGTATACTGCCCTTAAACTAGATAATTATTATAAAAATAGAGTAGATACATATAGAATACTGAATAGTAACTATAAAAAGAAAATAATGTTTATAGGTGATAGTATTATTGATGGTTGTGAGTGGCATGAACTATTTGCAAATGATGAAGTAAATATTGTTAACCGCGGTATTAACGGTGATCGTCTTGAAGGATTGTTGGAAAGAATAGATATGCTTTTACAAGAAGAACCATTAAAAATAGTTTTGATGATTGGTATTAATAATTTACAACACGGTGATACAACTGATTCTATTTTATCAAAATATAAAAAGGTTTTTTCAAAAATACATAGAGTATTACCACAAACAGAAGTAATAGTTGTAAGTATTTTGCCAGTTTCTAAAAACATAGCTCAAATTACAGCAATTAATTCTAATAATAAAATTAGCAATTTAAACCCAAAAGTCAAAGATCTTACAAATAGATATCGTTATGAGTATATAGATGTTTATAATGAATTTTTAAAAGAGGGATATTTAAACGATGAGTATTCATATGATGGTTTGCATCTCAATGGAAATGGTTATATTATTCTTAAATCCAGTATTAATAAATTTTTAAATATATAATAGTGTTATATCAATATAATTAAAAAGTAGGAATAAAAGTGTGGAAAATTCTTTAACTAAATTATTTTTAAAACATAGTTTTTTTTATACAATCAGTAATGTTTTTATACGTGGAATTAATTTTTTTTTATTGCCCTTATATACACGATTATTAACTCCGCGTGATTACGGCATTGTAGATTTAATTACAATAAGTTCTAATTTAGTTAATTACCTTGTTACTTTAGAGATAACACAAGCTGTGGCAAGATTCTTCCCTGAAATTAATGAAGATGAAAAAAAGACATATTCATTTACATCTGTTATTTTTGTTATTAGTACATATAGTGTATTTGTTTTTTTTGCGCTTGCATTTAAAAATGATATTAAAAATATATTTTTTGATAGTAGTATTAAGGATGATTTATATTATTTATCCATATCGTATTTTTCAGTGAATGGTATATTTATTTTATTGCAAAGTCAATTACGCTGGGGATTACAAGTTAAAGAGTGCAATTTTGTAAATAGTATTGTTGCCGCCATTACTATTTTTTTTACATGTTTATTCGTAATATATTTAAAAATGGGTCCGAATGGAGTAATTTTAGGATTTATTTTAGGGAATTTTGTTGGAATAATTCTTAGTTTTTATTTTTTAAGAAATGTTTTAAAAGTAGATTATAGTATATATATATTAAAAAAAATGTTGTATTTTTCATTACCTTTAGTACCAAGCAGCATAGGGGCATTTCTATCAATATATGTTGATAGAATATTCATTAAAGAAATATTGTCTATTCATGAATTAGGAATATATGGTATCGCATACAGGTTTGCTGCTATTGCCAACATAATTATGATTGGCTTACAATCTGCTGTGACTCCATTAATTTATAATAATTATAAAAAAAAGGAAGCTGCGAAAGAAATAGCAAAATCATTTTATTATATATGTTTTGTATTATTAATAATTTTTCAGATGATGTTCATTTGGATAAAAGAAATATTGCTCGTTTTTACAACTGCAACTTATTACGATGCATGGACAAGTGTTTTGATACTTACACCTGCATTGGGAATAAGCGGATTATATGTTTTTGCACCAGGATTAGGTATTGCTAAAAAAACTAAATTTATAGCAACAATTAGTATTTTTTCTTGTGCTATTAATATAATTTTGAATTATTTTTTAATACCTATATACAGTATTAATGGAGCTGCTATAGCAACATTAATTAGTATGTTATTTTCTACCGGGGCATTCTTTTATTTAGGCAATAAATTTTATTACATTCCGTATGATTGGAAACCTATATTTTACTCAATTGCTATGGTTGTTTTAAGTGGATTAATCTGTAATTTGACTAATCCGGGTATAATATTTAAAATCTTAGAAACAATAGTCTGTGTGTGTATTATTATCAAAATTATGATGGGTAAGTTTAGTAGTCGTATTCTTAATGTGTATAGGAGATAAATTATTTATGCGGATTTTTTTAGGTGTAACTAATGTTTGTAATATATTGAGTTATCTTGAAGATGGGTTTAACGAATTAGGCATAGAATGTACTACTTTATATGTAAATGAACATATTTTTAAATACGAAAGTGAAAAACGCAAATTTGTTAGAGTTTTGCAATATATAACGAAGCAATCGAATGGTAAGAATCGTTTTTATAAGCGTTTTTATCTTGTAATAAAAGATATGTATATGTTTATGTTGTTGATATACTTTTTGTTTAAGTATGATGTTTTTATTTTTACATATGGAACTACTTTTATTAGAAGAAAATTGGATTTGCCGTTGTTAAAGTTTTTTAACAAAAAAATTTTAATGTTATATTTAGGATCTGATTGCAGACCACCATATTTAGCGGGTAATAGGCGAGAGGTACCGATAAATGAAATAAAGTTATTAACAAGGAAAATGAAGAAAGCAATGGAAGTTTCCGAAAAATATGCAGATTATATAATTAATTATCCTCCTCAAGCCTTATTTCAAAAGAGAAAGTTTATATTGGGTCTTGCTATAGGACTACCGATGAGAGAAGAAGAGGCGGATAATAAAAAAGAGATTGTAAAATCATTGGAACAGAAAGAAATTATAATATTGCATTCTCCTTCTAGTCCATTAGACAAAGGTACTGACATTATAAGAAATATTATAGAATCTCTTTATAAAAAAGGTTATAAAATTAAATATATTGAAATTATAAATAAAACACACGCAGAAGTATTAGAAAATATCAAAGCATGTGATTTTGTAATTGATCAGGTTTATTCTGATACACCAATGGCAGTTTTTGCAACAGAAGCAGCTTTATATGGAAAACCTGCTATTATTGGAGGTTATTATAGTGAATATATGTATAATGAAATTAAAGATAAATTTATACCTCCGAGTGAATATGTTTTGCCAGAATATATAGAAGAAGCTGTAATTAAATTAATTGAAAACGAGCAATATAGACGTAATTTAGGAAAAAAGGCTCAAAAATATGTTAAATGTTATTGTTGCCCTAAAAAAGTTGCTGAAAGATATGTAAAGATAATTAGCAATGATATACCGGAAGAATGGTGGTTTGACCCGGAAGATATAGAATATTTTTGGGGATATGGATATAGTCGAACAGATGTAAAAAAAAGGGTGAATGATATAGTGAATGAATATGGGAAAATAGAAGATTTATGTTTATCTAATAATTTGCAGAAGAAGATATCGAAAGTCTTCACTCATCCAATTCGTACATATGAGTGAAAATTAAAATACAAAAAGAGGCGTGATTACGTTATGCATAATGAATTTCAACCAAATGGCCAAACGTGGGAAGAGCGAGCTTGAATAGTGTTTTAGATCCATCTAATATATCAATAAAAAATAATTTAATTGATATTATTCATAAAGAGGCTATTCAAAATGTATTAAATGGTAAAAGAATAGATAATATATTAGATTTTGGATGTGGTACTGGAAGGTTAGCAAACTTACTCGCTAATTTTGGAAATAATTATTATGGAATTGATATAACACCTGAAATGGTCCAGGCAGCGAAAAAATATATATCGCAACCGAGAAGACATTTTTTTTGTTTTGATGGAAAAACCATTCCGGTAGAAATAAATAATATGGATATTATTGTTTCTGTTTTGGTTTTGCAACATTTTAAAAAAGTTAGTGATTTGAAAGATATAGCGAAAGAATTCTTAAGAGTTTCCTCTAATAATGGCATTTGTGTATATATTGAGCAAGTTGGCAAAAAAAGAGATGAAAAAAAATTTATAGATGCATTTAATGAAGCTGGATTTACACTTTGTGAGTTGAAAACAGTACGTAGAGGCAGATCAATATCTTCTTGGCTTGCTAGTAAAATAAATAATCAAGAATCAACGAAGTGGATAACGGTTTTAAAGATGTTAAATAATATAGAAGTAAACTTTCCTCCGCTAACTGAAACTTACGAAGAGAAGATATTTGTTTTTAAAAGGATTGATAAATATTGTTTAAAATAATTCGGTTAGAAGATATTCAAAGAGATAAATATAATGAATTTATTGAGCAATTCAAATGTTTCGATGCCTTCTATTCATTAGAATGGCTTGAATGTCTAGAAAATTGTGAGAATAATATAGAAATATTTATATTATTATATGAAAATTGTCAAAAAAATATATTAGCTATTATGCCATTTTCTTTAAGGAAGAAATATGGAATTGTTATATGTGAATCGATGTTTGCTGGTACTTATGGTGGTATGTTAACGCATGATGAAAACTTAACTATTGATGGGTTAAGATTTTTAAAATATGAATTTATGAAAAAAAATAAAGCTTTTCAAATAAGAATTTTTGATTATTATTCAACACAAATAGACAATAAAACATTAAGTGAATTTTCTGAATATAATGTAGAAGAATATATTGCTGCTACTATAGATCTAGAGGATGGATATAATAAGATATATGACGCATATAAGCATAATATTAGAAAAAATATAAAAAAAGCAATTAGGGAAGATGTAAACATAAAAGAGATAAAAAATATACGAGAATTAAAAGAATTTTATAAGATGGCTCAATATACTTATAATTTACATAAAACAGTATTGCCATACTCATACACATTATATGAAAATATATTTCACATAATGTGTAGTAAAAATTTAGCTAAATTTCATATTGCAACGAAAAATGATATACCCATAGCTGGATCAATACATTTTTTTTCAAAAGAAGAAGTTTTTAATTGGTTGACACCATCTTATAGAGAGTATCAATTATATAGAGGAAATACGTTACTCATTGATCAAATAATAAAAATGTCTTGTGATAAAGGTTTAACTACCTATAATTTAGGAGCATCTCCCAAAGATTCCAATGGACTACTTTCATTTAAACATAGTTGGGGAGCTGATGATAGGATGTATAATTATATAAATTATACAAATGATTTATTAAAAACAATATTAAATGCAAAAAGAATTTTTTATAATTTGGTGAGATAGTGGAAAAGAATATCTTAATTTTATCAGAGGAAATATGGAGTTTGGGGAAAAATGCTGGTGTAACTTCTTTGATGCGCCTTATCAGTGCTTTAAGTAATAATTCGGCAGTTATGGTATTTAAGCCTGATGAAGAAGTGTTAAGTAATGTAAAGTATAAGAATTTTAAAAAAACTAAAAATGCTTTTTCGAATAAATATATTAGTTATTTTTTTAATATATTTTCATATTTCCAGTTAAATACTAAATATTTTATTGCTGGATTGCGGTTAAGACAAAAACCGGATGTAATTTATGTGAGCTCAAATTTACCGACTATAGCAGGATATTTATTGAGCAAATACTATCGAATTCCATATATTCAGAGACAATATGGGACCTTTTTGTTTGCAAAATTGAATAACTGGTTAGAATTGATTAAATATCACGCGGAAGTTATATCATTTTTACTACCGGCTCAAAAATTTATTATTACAGATGATGGTACATATGGGGATAGAGTGGCAAAACATTTTAATATTTCTAATGAAAAAATATTGTTTTTAAAAAATGGTATAGATAAAGAAAAGAAATCGTTATGTAAAGAAGAGTGCAGGAAATATTTAATAGAAAAGCTGAACTTACCGCCTAATGCTTTTTTAACAATTACGGTATCAAGATTAGTAAAATGGAAACGTGTGGATAGAGCAATTAATGCCTTCAATATGATTAAAGAAAAAGATGCATTTCTTTTAATTATAGGGGATGGAGAAGAAAGAGAACATTATGAAAGTTTGAAAAATAATTCTAATATTATTTTTTTAGGTGCATTATCAAACTTAGAAGTTCAAAAATATATGGTTGCTTGTGATTTGTTTTTATCGCTGTATGATTTGTCTAATTTAGGCAATCCATTATTGGAGGCAATGAACGCGGGGTTGCCAATTATTACATTAAACAATGGGAATACAAAGTCTGTTTATAAAAATAAAAATTTAATACTATTACCTTGTTCATCTGAAGAAGACATAGTGAAAAATGTTTATAATAATATTTTACTTTTAAAAGAAAATGTAGTATTAAGAAGTAAAATTGCTAAAAACGCAAAATTATATGCGAAAGAAGAAATTCTTTCTTGGGAAGACAGAATTTCTATGGAAGTAAAAGAAATTTTATATTGGAGTAATATAAATTGAAAAAATATTTAATTTTAGCTGATGGTGGTAGTCCACATACTTTAAAATGGGCGAAAGAATTAAAGAAATATTTTAATATATATATGATATCTTTTAATGGTATATCTGATGAAATAAAAGAAATGATTGATAATAATAAATTGTATGATTTAAGAGTCAATATATCGGTATCAGGGGAAAATATAAATGTTCTTAAGAAAATACTTTCAGTAAAAAAAATAATTGAGAAAATTGATCCTTGCTATATAAACGCACATTATATAACTAGTTACGGCAGTGTTGCTATTGCTGCAGCAATGTTATCTAATTATAAGGGTAAGGTTATATTATCCGCTTGGGGAAGCGATATTTTAGTGACACCCTTTAAAAATAAGTTGTATTTTTTACTCACTAAATTCTGTCTATCAAAATCAGATGTTATAACATCTGATTCTTCATATATGTGTGAAGTAATAAAAAAAATCAAATTTGCTAATAACATAATAACATTTCCTTTTGGCGTTGGTGTTTTACCGCAAATAGTAGAGCAGGAAAAGAATTATGATTATTTTTTTTCAAATCGTGCTTTAGAGGAGAACTATAACATTGATCTTGTTATAAATATTTTTGCAGGGATTTATGAAAAAAATAAAGAGGCCAAACTCTTTATTGCTAATAAGGGAAGTAAAGATAATAAATTAAAAAAATTAGCGGAGAAACTAAAAGTAAAAGATAATATAGAATTTTTAGGCTTTTTAAGTGAACAAAAACAGCAATATTATTATAGAAAATGTGGATACTATATTTCTGTTCCTAAATCAGATTCAACATCTGTTTCATTGTTAGAAGCTATGAGTTATGGATGTATACCAATAGTATCTAATATTCCAGCAAATACAGAGTGGATCGAAGATAAAATAAATGGTCTATATTATGAAAGAAGTAAAATCCCCGAATTTTTATGTAATGCATTTAGAATAAATCGAGAAATAATTCGTGAAAGAGCGATTTGGTCAAATAATATAAAAAAATTTGTGAAAATCATTTTAGGGGAATGATATTATGAAAATCATAACTATCGTTGGTGCTCGACCGCAGTTTGTCAAGGCAGCTGTTGTTTCGCGTGCTATTGAAGAACATAATAAAATAGCGACTAGTGAACATATTGAAGAAAAAATTATTCATACGAATCAGCATTATGATGATAATATGTCGGATATATTTTTTGAAGAAATGTGCATTCCTAAACCTCATTATAATTTGCATTTAGGGGGAGGGACGCAAGGTGCTATGACAGGTCGTATGCTTGAAAAGATAGAGCAGATACTTATTGATGAAGTGCCAGACTATGTATTGATTTATGGTGATACTAATTCTACTTTGGCCGGAGCTTTAGCGGCTGTTAAATTACATATTCCTGTCGTGCATGTTGAAGCTGGACTACGTTCGTTTAATATGAAAATGCCAGAAGAAGTAAATAGAATTTTATCGGATAGAATTTCTACATTGCTATTATGTCCAACAGGAATTGCTGTAGAAAATTTGCGTGCAGAGAACATTACTGATGGAGTTCATAATATTGGTGATGTAATGTTTGATGCTGTAAAGTTTTATGGTAAAATTGCTAATCCATCCGAACATATTAAAACTTTGGTGAAAAGCGGCTATTATTTGGTAACAGTGCATAGAGCGGAAAACACGGATAATATTGAACGATTGACAAATATTATGTGTGCATTGGATGAATTGGCAAAATTTAAAAATGTTATTTTACCGTTGCATCCTCGTACTCGTAAAATTATGACTGAAAATAAAATTGTTTTACATAATGTGACTGTTATTGATCCTGTTGGTTACTTTGATATTTTGTATCTTTTAAAAAATTCGGATACTGTTTTAACAGATAGTGGCGGTATGCAAAAAGAAGCGTATTTTTTTGCTAAACCGTGTTTTACTTTACGCGATGAAACTGAATGGATTGAATTAGTAAAAAATGGTGCTAATATATTAGTTGGAGCTGATTATAAAAAAATTATTGAGGCTGTAAATGATAGTAAATTTACACCTGATACTTTTACTGAACAGTTTTATGGTGATGGAAATAGTGGAAAGAAAATTGTTGAATTATTATTAAAAGGTAGATAATAAAATGCAGATAATGTTGATAAACCATTACGCAGGATCAGTCTATCATGGCATGGAATTTCGTCCCTACTATATGGCTAAAGAGTGGGTTAAAGAGGGACATGATGTCACTGTTATTACGGCAGCATTTTCGCATTTACGGCAAAAAAATATAGAGATAAAAGAGCGAAAAGAAGAATTTATTGATGGAATTAGATATATTTGGTTACCAACAGATAAATATGTTGGTAACACACTTTGTAGATTTAAAAATATGCTGCAGTTTGTGAGACAGCTTTATTCAAATATGTCATATTTTAAAAGTCTTGCTCCCGATGTTGTAATTGCATCATCTACTTATCCTTTAGATGTTTATCCAGCATTTAAACTTACTAAAAAAACAGGTGCTAAGTTTGTTTTTGAACTGCACGATCTTTGGCCACTTTCACCAATGGAATTAGGGCAAATGAGTAAATATCATCCTTTTATTATGCTGATACAGTATACGGAGAACTTTTGGTGTAGACATGTTGATAAGGTTGTTTCTATTCTTCCTAATACAGAGGACTATTTGAAGAGGCATGGTTTAGCAGATAATAAATTTATATGTGTTCCCAATGGGATAGTTGTAGAAGACTATGATATAGTGGAACCGTTAAGTGTAGAATATCAAGAATTATGTGACAAATTGCATAAACAAGGATTCTTTTTATTGGGATATACTGGAGCTCATGGAATAGCCAATGCACTTCATACACTACTTTATGCGGCGAGTAAGTGCCAAACAGCTAATTTGCCTATAAGATTTTTATTGGTAGGACATGGTCAGGAAAAAGAAAAGTTAATATTACTTCAACGAAAGCTTAAATTAAGTAATGTAGTTTTTCTTGACAGTATTCCTAAGAAACAGGTTCATACTTTTTGTAAGGAAATGGATTGCCTGTATATTGGTTGGCAGAGAAAACAATTGTATCAATATGGAATAAGTCCTAACAAATTAATGGATTATATGATGTCTGGGAAGCCTGTAATTCATGCTGTCACAGCTGGTAACAATTTAGTGCGGGATGCGAACTGTGGCATTTCTGTACCAGCGGAAGATACAGGAGCAGTATTTGAAGCTATTAATAAAATGCTGGCGCTGACGCAAGAGGAGCGTCAAAAGTTAGGTAATAATGGCAGAGAATATGTAATAAAAAATCATGATTATAAATTTTTGGCAAAAAAAATTATAGAGTTTATAAAGTGATAATTAACACCGCACTTTTCCAGTGCGGTGTTTTGCTATATAATAGAGCGGTAGTAAATATAAAAAATAAAGAGGTACTTATGCGTTTATTGATTACCGGCGGTGTCGGTTTTATTGGTAGCAATTATATAAATTGGCATTTACAGCAGTATCCGGGTGATGAAATTGTATGTTTGGACAAGTTGACTTATGCTGCTAATATGGCGGCTCTGGCAGATGTCGTTAAATTAAATAATTTCACTTTCATTCAGGGCGATATTTGTGATGAGCAATTTGTTGAAAGTTGTTTTGCGCAGTATAAGTTCGATGCAGTGATAAATTTTGCGGCAGAGAGCCATGTCGATACTTCTATTATTTCTCCAGCTATTTTTACTAAAACTAATGTCGAAGGTACAGGTGTGTTGTTAGATGCCTGTGTTAAATTTGCAGTAGAAAGATTCCATCAGATATCGACAGATGAAGTATATGGGGATAAACCGCTTGATTATGACTGGCGTGGGTTTACAGAAGCGTCTCCATTACAGCCTTCCAGTCCTTATGCAGCCTCAAAGGCATCAGCAGATTTGTTATGCTTGGCATATGCCAGAACGTATAATTTAAATGTTACTGTTAGTCGCAGTAGTAATAATTACGGCAAGTGGCAACACACCGAAAAACTTTTGCCTAAAATCATATCTTTAGCAGAGCATGGTCAAAAGGTACCTGTTTATGGTTCTGGACTAAATAAACGTGACTGGTTATATGTGCTGGATCATTGTGTTGCTGTTGATAAAATCATCAGACATGGAAAAGCAGGTCATATTTATAATGTTGCGGCCGGTACTGAGATGTCTAATCTGACCTTTATAAAATTAGTACTGAAAATTTTAGCCAAAGATGAAAATGCAATTGAATTTACAGAAGATAGAGCAGGGCATGATTTAAGATATCCTATGGATTGTGAAAAAATAAAAAATGAATTGGACTGGACTCCGCAATATGCTTTTAAAGAAGCGTTGGATGAAACTGTGGCCTGGTATAGAAGTAGAATGTTGTAAAGCAGAGCATATGCTCTGCTTTTTTGGTTAAAATTTTAATTGTTAAAATTTGCCACTGCTAACCGAAAAAGGTATAATAATATAATATAGATAATTTTGAGAGGCTGCCCATATGCAGTTTCAATTTTAATATGAGGTGTATTCAGTGACTGCAAAAACTTATGCAATTTTAAATTATGGCTGTCCAATGATTACTAAAAAAGCGATACTCAAGACGTAGCTGTGGCAATGAGTTCCAACTTTCATAATAATTGGAGTTGATGTTAGTGGGGATTATTAAACAGTTATATCAAGCAAGATTATATGTTGATAAGATCGTAATAAAGGTTTTTGCGCTGAGTACAGCAACTGCTCTATTAAGTATGCTATTTTTATTTTGTGATAATAATATTATTCAAGGAATAGCTATGAGCGTTATTGCTGCCTATATTTTTTATTTTATGATTGAATTTATTCCATCGTTACTTAGGGCATATGAAAACCTTCCGAGAGTTGCAGTTGCCTATAGGCACTTGCAACTTCTTTTACTAAATCTTGATACAATATTTCTTGAAGCTTATAAAGAAGTTTCTGGCCGTGGGTCTGATGATCCTAGAGTAGATCAAGATATAGATTTGGGTGTGGACATAGATACTTTTTTTGAAAAAGAATTGATGCTCGAAGTTTTGGATAAATTCGATTTGGATAAGAAGACCAAAGTGATTGACAGTAATCAGACATATATAGAATCATTTATTATAAAATGGAAGGCTGTTAATCGTTGCTCTCAAAAACTGCTAAAGACAAGGCATGTAAAAAATCATGATGTACTGGAAGATACAGTAAATTATTTAATCAAAGACAGCATGATTAGTTCCGTATTTAAACTATATATGCGAGGAAGTACAAGCGCAAAGGCGGTAAATTTAAATTTCATTTCAATTTTAGGATTAATGAGGTTAAATGAAGATGAAATTCATTGGCATGAGCCATCTATTAGAAATATTAAAGAATTACATGAAATTGCCTTTCAAATGTATGATATTTTAAAAAAAGATGAGAGATTTAAGAATATTGTTTTTCGGCCTTATTTCTATAAAGAATAAAAACAGCTCCTGACGATTTAAACGGTCGTCAGGAGCTGTTTTATTTTTGATATATAAACTTATGCGTAATACCATTTTTGAACTCTATGGCGGTTACACGGCGATTTAAGAAATATATTTTGTTAATAATTGCCAGTACAAAATCTTTTAGAATGACTGGATCCGTATGTTCAGCTAATTCTCTATAATTAATAAAAATGTTATCTGATAGTTGCCGGAGGAGAATAAAGCTGCTGGCGGTTTTTAAGAAAGAGACTTCATCAGAGAGTTGTTGGGGAGGTTGAGATAGCTGTTCCATTGCAGCTTTTTTGCTATTGATTTCTTGGATCAACGTGTTTTTGGTAGTAATATACTCTTTTTCTGACATAGCATCATCGCCATACAAAAATAATTTTTTCAGACGTTCTAAGGCACGCTCTTTTTGAGCAATATCTAATATTATTTTATCCATATCATCAGGAACATTAATAGGATCTGAGGGTATGGCAGATTTGTATGTAACTTTAGGTACAGCTGCTTTCATTGCTAAAAAAATCTGGTCTGCATTTTCAATTCCAATGATGTCAGAAAATGCTTCGCCGTTGAGAAGTGTTTTTTCAATTTCCTGCACAGTATTGTATTTATGAATTTGTTTTTTTAGCTGTAGTAGGTTATTGATATAGTTAAAAATGAATGGGCCCAGGTTTATATCTCCAACGCTGCCATGATTAGTGCAGCCGGAATGCTTAAGAAGAGAGGTACATTGATATTTTGATGGGCGCCATCCGCTTTTTCGCACACGATCCCTGCAGGACGATGTTCCACCTTCGCATTCTACACAGCGGAGTATTGATGAAAAAACATGAGTGTGTTTTTGCGAACGAGGTGAGCCGGCTTTATTATATAGACGTGAATTATGATCTAAAATATCATTGCATTGCTGCCATAGATCGGCAGTGACTACTGGGGGATGGTTTTCATGAATCAGGATCCATTCAGATTCAGCATTTTTTTTGCCACGTGCAGTACTACGATAATTATAACGCATAGTACCTTTGTAAAAAGGATTGCGCAGCATCTGCATAACAGTGGTGCTTTCCCACTTGCCACCACGTTTAGTTTTAATTTTATTGTTACGTAAGTATTCTGAAACTCTTATTAAAGACTTAGTTTCAGCATAATGCTTAAAAATAGTATTGACAATATTGGCTTCGTAGTCATTGATAACAGGGAATTTAGCTGCAGGAGACCAGTCGTATCCAAAAGGGATATTGGCTCCATTCCAAAGACCTTTCTCTGCACGTGCTTTCATAATTGCAGAAACACGTTCGGAAGTCATATTGCGTTCTAATTCAGCAAAAACCAAAATTATTTTTAACATTGCTTCGCCGATAGCAGTAGAAGTATCAAATTGTTCATTTTTGCTGACAAAAATAATGTTAAGTTTTTTCATGGCCGCATACATGGCGGCAAAGTCTAAAAGGTTTCTGCTTATACGATCGATTTTCCATACAAGGATATGAGAAAATTTACCTTGATAAGCACGGCGCATCATTTCCTGATAGGCCGGACGATCAGTATTTTTTGCGGAATAACCAGCATCTTCAAAAATTTCATAATCTTGAATATTAAGAATATAGTTTGAGTAATTTATCAGATCGTTTCTTTGCAGTGGCAGACTGTCTTTATCAATCTGATGATGAGTTGATACACGGATGTACAACGCTGCCTTTAAGGGCATAATAAAACCTCCTGAAACACGTGGCTTTGCATTTAGAGAGGTTTAAATGTATAATGTAGTTGGTGGCTAGTTATACAAACCTCTTGCAGGCCTTGTGTAATTGGTTATTGCTTGTAGTTGGTAGCTGCAGGCAGACGCTCGGTGTTGGTAGCACCGGGCGTTTTTTTATTTATTTTAAGCTATATGGTTTTGGATCTATAACTTTTTTATCTGGAGATATTCTTTGTTGAGTTTCTTCTAATACATTTTTTAAAACAAATCCTACAATGTCATCTCCCGATATTTCTATAACTTGCTTTATTAAGGAAGAGTAGTAATTGAATCCAAATTCGATTACTTTAAATCTGAAAGTTTCATTTTTAGATGCCAAAAAGGTAGGATTTTCAAATTTTTCGAAAATAGCTATTTCTTCACCAAAAGATGAATTTGCTTCCTGGATTTTTCTATCTATATATTCTTTCAAAGTACTTAAAGATTCGCCGTTATCGTTTTCTAATATTGTTTCAGTCGGAGAGTAATAATCGGGTATTTTGAAATTCTCATCACAGTTTTTTTCTATCCATTCTCCATCTGCCACAACATGCCAATTAGAATAATGGGGGCAAATAGCATGTAGCTCTATTTTTATATTACGCATTGTATCTCCCCAATCAGCATCCGTTGGTTCTCTTAATTCATAGAGAAGTATACCATTGGCTTTTGCGAAGGTTTTAGCACCTGCTTGATAACCTGTTTTTGTTACAAATATTCCTCGTGGTTGTCCGGGGATATCTGCTAAGACTTGTGCAAAGGTTAAAAGTTGTTCTTGCTTTACGGCAGAGTTCCAGTCCTTTGCTTGAACAATAGTTTTATAAGTAATTCCACCAACAATAAATTCCCAATATACATCTATTTGATGTTCCAAAGTTTTACCTTGAATTATGATATCGTGTTGTACATTAATTGTTTCAATGAGGTCGGAATTCTGTATTTGGGAAAATATTGTTTGAACAAGTTGCTCATAATCGGTTCCAGTGTTTTTATTGGCCATAAAATCAACTCCTATGACTAAATTGTTTGTGATATGCTTCTGCTCATGCAGGAGCATTTTTTATTTGTGTTCTTACAGTAATTATCTATATTTTTTAGTTAACTCTATTTTTTGTTGAGTATGCATTTTTCTTGTGATGTGATCAAAAACAAAACAATCTTTAGGCTCAGTGGCACCTTGTGGAGCAATGATTATCATTGCATTATAGTCATCCCAAAGACCACCATAATAGTCTTTTGTTGCTGGCTTATAATCTTTATCTAAGAACATTTGAGCAAGAGCAGAATAACGACGAAGCATTGTATCTGCAAAATCTAATGCTATTGCAGGCTTTGTAGATGGCTGTAAAATAGCAGCGAAGGTTATCTCTTTTTTGTCTTCGTCTCTTGTAGCACTTGCATCAATCACATATGGATAAGAGGACATTTCAGCTTTAAATTCTTTATTAACTAAAGCCCATTTTTCATCCATACTTTTTTCTTTCTTTTCTGGAGCCGCTGGAGCAGAAGTTTTTGCTGCGGGAGCAGCGCTGGTTTTTTCGGGTGCATTACTACTTCCACATCCTGCCATTAATAAAAATACGATTAATACCAAAATTGCTAAAACAGACTTTTTCATTATTTTCATCCCCTAAAATTTATTTATGCCTTTGTGCTTCAACTTCATCAACACAAAGGGCCTTGCCGCAGTCTTTTTGGTAATGCTCTCGTTCATGCAGATATGTTTCTGCATTTAGTTCATGGGTCAAACGTGAATTTAATATGCATACAGCCCCGCCATCAACATCCTCTTTAATGAAGCCCCGAATGTCATGGGGGAGATCACAAAGGACTGTCCTAAACAATTTATTCGCCTTCTTCCTTGGCTTTTTGATAATCAATAAACTTCATAACTTCCTTAATGCTTTCTGGTTTTAACTTTTTAGTCGCATCGAAGAGAATCTTATATTGAGGATTATCATAAATTTCTTGAGCCATTTGAGCAGCTTCTGGATTGAGATAATAGCTGCGCTTATTAGTATCTGTTTCTTTTTCCAAAAAATAACTCTTTGGCACTCTAAAAAATGCTGATAATTTTTCAATAATACCCATTCTAGGAACTGATTTTTGTGCCAACCATTTGTTAACAGTAGAGGGACTTAAACCTAATATATTACTCAATTCAACTTGAGTAATCCCAGATTTATTTAATAGTTCTTTTAATCTTTCACTAAAAAGTTTCATAATTTCCAACGATTCATCAGACGTCATAAGTACACCTTCTTTCTCTGAGTTTGTGGCTTCATTATAGAATAAAATTCGATAAAATGCAAATAAAAGTAGAACTAAATTGAAAAAAAATCAAAAACAGGGTTGACATTGAATAAAATTCAATTTATACTGAGCTCATAGAAAGGAGGGATTAACATGGAACTACAAATTTCACTAAAAGCGGCTCGTGTTAATGCAAAACTAAACCTAATTCCAGCTGCCAAGCTACTAGGGATAAGTAAAGACACTCTTATAAAATGGGAAAAAAACAGTGGGCTGGTTAATCCATTGTGGCAAAAAAAGATAGCTGAAATATATAAGATTCCAGTTGATGCTATTTTTTTAACTAGAAAATTGAATTTAATTCAATAAAGAAGGGTAAGAAGTGATCAATATGGCAAAAGAAAAAAGCCCTGCAGAGCAGGGCGAAAAGAAGTGTAGTGGAGCTTTTAGGAAATCTTACGAAAACGACTGTATGTTAGTGAAAATGGATATCGAAATTAAAGATATTCAAAAATTGGAAGAAATTCTACATTCTTTAGCAGTTTATAGTAGAAAGTTTTATCTAGAATGCGGTGGTGCAATGAAAATCAATAAACATCATCAATCACAACAGGAGAATCTTTCGGTTTCTCATAAACGGGAGAAACAATGTAGTCAGAAGCGATTCCGTAAGTTAAAGCTCTTTGGTACAAGGCGGCTTCTGCTTCATGCAGGGTATCAGGCTGCACGCCAGTCATCTCAAATTCGTGTTCAATATTTTGTGGAATCCAATGAGAATTCTTAATGTCAGTTAGGGCTTTTTGTTTGGCACTTTCAATATTATCATCCATTACCCAAATATGGACTATGGCTTTGAAAATATTTTGGTAGTGGCGGTTATCCTTTGACGGTACAGCTACGATTACAAACATAAAAGGTTTCATTGTGAATTTATCTCCTTTCTAAAATAGTCAGGAATGGCAGTTCCTGCTAATTAGAATTATAGCACTGGGGATAATAAACAGAAAGCGAGGTGCAAATTATGGAAAGTACAAGAAAAGATTTTGTCGATAAAATTTTGAATATTGGTGTGAAATACGGCGAAGTTATAGAAAAAAAGCTTAGTGAAGAAAAAAATCATTCCGGTGCTGGATTTGAGGAAATCAATGATGGCATTAGGATCCTCAATCATTTAGTCGGAATGATTTTAAAAAACGATATTTAATTACGTTCCCATTCATAAATGTCGGTTGGGCCGTCTTCTATACCATCCAATATATCCCAAGGAAAGTGTCCTGTTACATGAGTATAAACATCATCGGCAGCGGCAACTGCTGAATGATATGAACCAAGTGCATCATTGTTTATACCCAAAAGGAATTTTCCCAAATGAGGTTTTATCCAAAAAACGCCAACAGAACTGTGAAACAAAAACATAGAATAGCCTCCTCTCTGTAAATATTATACCAGGGGTGAGGCATAAAGAACGAATTTCAAATATTAACTAAGCCGAGGAAATTTAACAATGAAAAAAAGGCGCAGATGTTCGGTTTGTGGCATGGACTTAACAGACCGTAATTTTTCAAGAATTTGGGATGAAGGGCAGAAAAAGACAGTTATTGTCTGTAACGATGACCGGACATGTTACCAGAAAAAGATGCATAAAAATTGGAGTAAATAAATTAAAGCGTGGCTTTGCTTTTAGATTAGAAAGGTGGAGGTGTTATGGATTTGCAAAACAGGGCACAAGTTGTCCAAGAATATCTATTAAAAACATATGGCATAAGAAGTGAAGCAGAATTATTGGCAGAATTCGCTAAGCTGCAGCCATTGAGTATTGAGGCATTGGTTAGTAGACCTAATATTGCAGCCGTAAAAAGTGCATAGGAGATTGGAATATGAAAAAAGGAATTTTGATATTTGGGATCATTGTAGCGTTCTTGAGCGTATTTTGGTTCTGGCCATCAGAGCCGAAGACTAAAATATACATTCCGGTAACAGTAAAGGCAGGCGATACGCTTGAAAGCATTTGCCGGAAAGCAGCAAAAGAGAACAACGATACAAGAGATATAAGGGAAATTGTTTATTATGCTGCTAAACAAAATTCAGTAAAAAAATTCATCCATCCTGGTGACCAGTTGGTGATAGAAATTTTCGTAGATCCGGAGGTGGGCAAATGATCAGAAAACGTATGGAGGTGTTTGATGGCGTTTTAATTGGCGGTATGGTGTGGGTTTTGTATCGTGCTCTGTGGAGTTTGTTATGAGCCGTAAAAATCTACTGATTTATAAAAACCATAGATGTCCAGTGTGTGCATTGTTAATTTCTGTAGGAGTGCATTGCCAAAAGAACAAAGCAATCGTGTGCATGGAGTACTGTTATAACCACTGTGAACATTTTAAAGGTGAACGCTGTCATTATGACATGGTGGCCAAAAGAAAAGCTGATATTAGTGAATTTATACGAAGGCAGCAAGAAAAAAAGCGCCTTGCCGAAACCGACAAAGCGCAAACCCAGATAATTAAATGACTAGCCCCGATTGATACTGCAATATCAATCGGGGCCTTTAAGAAGCCATACAACTACCTTATATAAATTATAGCTTTTGTATGGCAAAAAGTCAATAAAAACAGGGGCCGTAAGGCCTCTGAATGACTGGATAAGAGTATTATTTTATCGACGAAAAGAGGGTAGTCAGAACCGATGCCATACAAAAGAAAAACAGCATATGCAGGCAAGTTTATTGAGGAGACCAAATATCACTCATTTAAACATCCACCATTAAAGGGAACCCCGGCAATGCCGAGGAGAAATAAAAATTCACTGACAACAGCTGAACAGCAAAAAGTAAATGAAAGAATGGCAGAAGAAAATTTAAGGCTGTTGATCATGGAAAATTTTAAATCTGATGATTATTACCTAACACTAACATATGCAGCTGCAGTTACTCCGGAAGAATGTAAGGAAGCGATTAGGAATTTTATTCGGCGGCTCAGTTATTTTTACAAAAAACGCAAAGTAGAGCTGAAATATATTGTGGTTACTGAATATCGGCCGCAGCTGCATCATCATGTACTAATCAATCAGGAATTTATACTGAAAACTAAAGATTTAAAAATGTTGTGGCCGCAGGGCTTTCATAAGAGGGAATCATATCAGGGCGAGGCAATCGATGCCAAACGGATTGCATCTTATTTTGTTAAGGAAGAAAGGGCGGCATATTACTTAGACAATAAGGTTTTCAAAAGACGTTGGACACCAAGCCGGAACCTCAGAAAACCTAAAGTAAAGAAAAAAGTTATCGCATCATGTACTTGGCAAAAGGCAATAAAACCGCCTAAAGGCTACTATTTGGATAAAAGCAGCATCCGGGAAGGTTTTACTGTATTTGGATATCCGTACCAGTTTTACCGATTCATCCGATGCAAGGATGATGATGACGATAAATACACAGGAGGCAGAAAAGGTGGCAGTTAAAGTTGGTCAGGCAACTGCAGAATCAATTTGTGATTCCTGTGGTAGAGCAAAAGCAAAATTAAGGTTCAAAATCATTGTTGCTGACTTAGTTACTCATGATTTTGAGTTATGCACAAAATGCATTAAAAGTTTTATCAAAAATGTTAAAACGAAAGGTCTGGAATAATGGAAAAAGGCAATAAAGAGAAAGGAAAATTATTTAAAGGCGGTATTGATGCATGGATGTTGGCGACTACAATAACCGAGGTTTTTGGAGCTGCTCATATTGCTTCTAAATCTGCTCAGTCAAAGTTTTATGAATTTTTAGATTCTCTGGATGATGACACCAAACTTCAATTTTTTGAATTTCTGGAAATGACGAAAATAAAACTAAGGAATCGCACTGAATGGGTAAATGAGATGCAGAAGCGGGGTTATAAGAAAGAGGCTGACCTATGGGAATAAAGCACTATACAACAAAGGTGGTATTAAAATATGCGGAAATTAAGAAGACCTCCAGAAATTGGCAGATGTGCAATCTGTAAGAAAGAAACAGCAAACGGTTACAGGGTGCCGGACGGACATCCTGCCGGGCACGGAGTATCACCTATCATCTGCCCAAACTGTTGTATAAACAGTGATCATTGTTTAGCAAAATTTACTAGAGGCGAGAGGGTAGAAAAATGAAGCATGTAGTGCAATTCAGCGGCGGCAAGGATAGTACTGCAATGCTTCTGATGATGCTTGAACTTGATATGCCAGTTGATGAAATTATATTTTGCGACACAGGCAAAGAGTTCCCTCAAATGTATGAGCATATTTCTAAAGTTGAGAAACACATCGGCAGGGTAGTTACCGTATTAAGGCCAGAAAAATCATTTGATTACTATTTTTCTGAGCACGAACGTACCAGCGGCAAATATATTGGCATACCAGGTTATGGTTGGCCGAATATGAAACGGCGTTGGTGTACTAAGAATCTCAAAACAGAGCCATTCCGAAAATATATGGAAGGTGTTGAGCATAAACTTTATTTAGGCATTGCTGCAGATGAAGCTCAGAGAGTGAAGGAACATGTTTATCCTTTAGTTTATTGGAGAATTACTGAGGCTGATGCATTGAAGTACTGCTATGATCATGGCTTTAATTGGGATGGCCTGTACGAAGATTTTCGTAGAGTAAGTTGCTACTGCTGTCCGCTGCAGCGTATAGGTGACTGGCGAATATTACGCAAAAAATACCCGGAATTGTGGAATGATGCAATGAGGTTGGATGAATTAAGTTGTTGTCAGTTGAAAGAAAATTATAGCTTACACGATTTAGACCGCCGTTTTGCATTAGAGGATCTGCAGCAAAGTTTATTTTAGCTAAAATGGCTGCCTGGCTAACTGTCTCTAGCGACTATATACAAGCAATGTGGCGCACGAAGGGAAGTATACCTGTGGCAATGGCCTTACCACAGGAGGCAGCCTTTTATACCAAAGAATGAATAGAATCAAAAGGAGGCTTAAAAATGAAAGTAGTATCAATATACAGTCTCAAAGGTGGAACAGGTAAATCTATTACAGCTGCTAATCTGGCATATATTTTGGCGGTAGAACATAAACAAAGAGTATTGCTAGTGGATTTTGATGAACAGGGTAATTCATCGCAGTATTTTGCAAAATTTCATCCGGACAAAGTTTCAAGTGCAGATGTATTGGCTCGCAATTGTGAAATAGCTGCAGCAATAATAGATACCGGATACAGTGGATTGCACATTATGACAGCAAATAGCAATTTATATGGTGCAGATAGATTGCTTTTTAAATCCCGTGATGCTAACCGCCTCAAAGAACAACTTGATCTGGTTGCTGATCAGTACGATTTTTGTATTATTGACAATGCACCAAGGCTGTCAATGCCAGCAGTCAATGCATTAACTGCTTCTGAATATGTAATTGTGCCGATGCGCAGCGACAATTTCTCATTAGAGGGGATAAAAGAGCTCAAGAAGCAGATCAGTAATGCAAAAAATTTAAATCCGAAATTGAAGATGCTTGGCTGCCTGGTTACTCACTACCAAAACAATGATGTTAATAATCAATGTATTGCTTTACTGAAAGAGCGATTTAAATTACCTGTTTTAGATACATATATTTGGTTCAATACAAAGATATCAGAAAGTACTTTTTACAGTAAACCGCTAATGGAGGTATCAAGGCGATCTGGCGCAGCTGTACAGTATAAAAAGTTGGCGGCAGAAGTGCTTGAGGCATTAGAAGAACAGTCCGATTCGGACATTAAGGAAGGTGCTAAAAATGGCATTTGATATTTTTCAAGCAATAGCAGGCAAGAACGCAGTAGCTGCAGATCCATTAGAAATAAAACATATTGATATTCATGATTTAGTGCCATCAGAGGAAAATTTCTACTCGATGACAGACATTGAAGAATTGAAAAAATCAATAGAGTTGTATGGCATCAAGCAAAACCTTGTTGTAACAGATATCGGTGATGGTAAATATAGAATTATTGCAGGCCATAGGAGAGCTAAAGCTGTACTGGAATTAAGCGAGGCCGGAAATAAAGACTTTGATATGATGCCGTGCACCATTGAACAAATAGATCCTCTGGATGAAAAGTTGCTACTTATAACAACTAACTCAGCAGCGAGGGTATTGACGGATTATGAAAAAACCAGGCAGGCGGCAGAGCTCAAAATGGTATTAACGCAATGTCAGGAACAGGGAACAAAATTACCAGCTCCTAAAAGGAAAATAATCGCAGAGTATTTTAAAATCTCTGAAACACAGATTGCCAGAATGGATGCGATCAACAATAATTTGTCTCCGGAGTTTATGACAGAGTTTGAACAGCAGAAAATTGGTATATCTGAGGCTTATGAGTTATCGGGAATGCCAATAGAGAAACAAGCTGCTGCATATGAGCAGTATCAGGAAGCAGGAGACATTTCAGTGAAAGATATCCGTCAGATGAAAAAAATTGAGGATGGAGAAACTTTAGCGACATTGGAAGCGCAAGGACAGATTGTTATTCCTGATCTTGAGGAGCAGATTGTAAATGAATATGGTATATACCTCAATTATGAGGAAATAGAATTAAAGCTGACTGATCGCAGAGCACATATAAAGATAGAAGTAGCGTTTGATCCTACTGATCAATTGTACAGATATGGCGTTGATTGTAAATATCACCTTGGCGGCATCGCTTATTCTCCAAGTACTCATTGTAAGGGATATAGAACTAAAGAGGCAGCGTTGGAGGCGGCGATTCAATCTCTTAGTAAACATTCGGCTATGAGGCCGCTACTGATAAAGTCTGGTTATCTCTCTAAAGAACAAACAACAAATGATATTGTTGCTCCGGTTAAAGAGATCACTGTGGCTCAGAACGTGGTCACTCCAAATGCTGTAGAAACAGTTAAGGCTATTCCAGTTGTATATATATCATCGCCATATTCTCACAATGGCGAATTTGAAAAGAATGTTGAATTTGCAAAAGTTTGTTGTATGGAAGAAATTGAAAAAGGGCGGCTGCCAGTAGCTCCTCATTTGTATTTGCCGCTTTTCTTGCAGGAGCCAGAAGACCGTGAAACAGCAATGCTGTTTTGTTTGGAACTGATAAATCGGTGTGATTATGTGAGAATATGTGGATCGGCAATATCAGCAGGCATGAGAGCAGAAATTGCATATGCAGAAAAACATGGAATTAAGGTTACATATGATGAAAAGTAATCATAACATTCGCTTAAACGGTCTAATGCCTATTATAGTGTGTGATCAATGCGGAATTATGAAGCAATTGCCGTGGGGTACGGATATCAAACGATATGCATATAAAAAATACACTGGGGTAAAAGAAAAATATTTTTGTTCGTGGAGCTGTCTAAGAGCCCATGAAAAAGGTATACCTGCAGATCAGGCAACTATAACATTAGCCAAGAAAAAATTGAGAAACGGAGGCTGACAATGATAGAGTTAATTGAGTTCATTGCATGGCTACTGACATTTTGGCTTGGTTTGGCGGTACTGGTTATATTAGTGGTTGGTTATGCAGTCTATAAAGCGTGGGAGGACGTGTGGTAATAATGGGAAAGGAAGAAAATAAAATGAAAGACAACGTAAATCATCCTGATCACTATACTGCCGGAAAAGTGGAGTGTATTGATGCAATAGAATCAGCAACAGTAGGGCTTACTGGTATATTAGCTGTTTGTACTGGTAATGCAATTAAATACCTATGGCGGTGGAGACGAAAAGGTGGCACAGAAGATTTGAAGAAAGCGAAGTTTTATATTGATCACATGATTAGTATTTTTGAAAATAAAGATAACCAAAAGTAAGAATTATTTTGATAATTCGTTGTGTAGGGGAGTGGAACCAATGAATAAAGAAACCCAGAGTTATATAGACCAGGCAGCGACTGCTGCGATAAAAAAGGCTTTAGCTGCAGGTATTGTTAGGCCTAAAGGCAATTATTACAAACAGACTGAGGCAAGGCTGTACGCTTTCCCAACGCTGCAGAAGAATATTGAACGGTATCGACTGGATATTGAGGATTTGAAGCGGGAGAAAATTACAGCCAAGTCGAAAGACATTACCAGTTATGGTGGCGATGGTATACGCTTGACACCAGAGGAACGTCAAGAAGGAAAGATTTTGGCGGTAGAATTAAAGCTGCAGCGTGACCAGAAGGAAGTTGATGATGTTCTTGCTGCCCTCGAAATTATCAACTGTGATCATTATGCTATTGCTGTCACAGGAAGATATTTTGAAAACATTTCAGATACAGATATTGCAATAACATTAAATTGTGATGAACGTACTGTACGCCGAAATAGGAGCAGGTTAGTTCGGCAATTGTCAATTTATTTTTGGGGAGCGGAAGCATTATAAAATTTGTCCATTTAGCGTGTCCAAAAGATGTCCTTTTAATGTGTCCAAATAAGTGTTATAATTGCTGCAGGTAAAAGTGTAACTAAAAATAAGATTAAAAGTAAAAGCCGTTGGCGTAAGTGCCAGCGGCTTTTTATATTACTGGAGTAAAAAATGTCATTGCAAAAAACTAAAAGAGTTAGATTAAAAGGCAAGGCGTTACGAGACCTCAATAACGCTATATTTGATCGTGATAGAGATAAATGTGTTGTCTGTGGCAGCTGGGTATCAAGGCAAGAAAAATTTCATCACGAACCAGCCGGAGCGTTGAAAAGCGATGAGATAGATAAAGGTGTAGTGTTGTGCATGGACTGCCATCACAAAAGGCATCATACAGAAGAATGTAATGAGATTAAAAACAAGGTCGAAGATTATTTAAAGACCATTTATAGATTACAGCAACTAATTTCTTTAATATTATTTGCAAATATTTTTGTGATATAATAAAGTGAAATTAGCAAGGGGGATTTGTATGAGTGAAATTCAAGAAAATGACTATTCGATGATGATTGCTACCGCGGAAGGATTTGTAATATCATTAATTCCAATTCTGGGACAATTATATGGCGCTGCTGTATCAGCAAATGTAATAAAAAGATTACAAAAAGTAGAAAGCAAAATTATAGAAGAAGGTATAGATTGTAAAAAACTAAAAAACTTTATAGAAAGCGATGAGGGGCATCGATTCTTCATGGAGTTTACTGCTAATGTTATTAAAGCTTCCACAGAAGAACAGATAGCTGTTTTTGTAAAAATCATGGGAGATTGTTATGACGGCAAGGCTGCTGTAGATGTTCAATATAAGACAGCTATTATGCAAACTATCTCTGGTATGACGGTTTTTGAGATGTTGCTACTAGTATATATAATAAAATACTTTGAAGAGATACCGGAGGAGCGAAGAAGCAAATTAGATAATCCTGAGCACATGGAAATTTTTATGGGTAACTTAGAAAAACAGGAAGACAGGATTCATTTTCCAGAATTCCTATTGAATGAAGATACCTCTGGCATTATAGTTAAACAAAGAAAATTTTTCTTTTTAAGACTTATTAATTTAGGTATACTCGAAAAGGGTGGTAGATTTGGTGAAGGATACTATGTTACTCCATTTGGTGTAGAAGTAATTAAATACTTAAATCAATAATGAAAATCAGATGTGGAGACAGGAAGTGTAATAAATGATAGATTTATTAATATCACTAGGAGTGAATTCTTTTCTTATAATATTAATAGGTATTATGTGTTATATTTTTCGAGAGGCAATTAAGAATTTTTTTTCAGAAAAACTTTTAGAGAAACAAGAAGAACATAATTCACAAAGAGACAAGCAGCAAAATGAATTTCAGGAGAAGTTGCTGAGACAAAACTCTGAACTGCAGCAAAAGGTGTTGGCGGCAATTGAAAACCAGAAAAAAGAGATACAAAAAGAATTAAGTGATATTGATTATAAAAGGGATTATTATAAAAAAATAGTTGACAGCAGGTTGAATGCATATGCAACTCTTGAAAGATTTTCTATTGACATATCATGTATGATAAATTTATGTGGTAAAGATAATATATTACTCTATTGGGTAGAAAATAAAATGTTGAGTGGGATTACAAGTAAATTTGATGAAGCAGATATGATGAACCTGTGGTACTCAGATGATATTAAACTGAAATTAAATGAGATCAATAGATTGTTAACGGCACTCCAAAAGGCGGAAGGTTCAGAAGCTAATAATAATGGACGAGATTTTATCTTATCCAGTGATATGTCTTCGCAAAATGCAAAAATTTGTCAATATGTAGATGATCTAAGGACTATAATGTTTAAAGATATGCAAAATTTATATGATGTTGAGGGTTTCTTTAATAAATGAATGTAGTCACTTTTTTATATGGAGTAAGCATTATGATATAATCTTTTGATGGTAGGAGGGTGATTTTGATGAGCGAATTTTGGCAAGCGATACTTGGTTCGGCTGTTATTAGTGCAATAATAAGCAATGGATTTTTATGGTGGCATAAAAAGTGTGATTATAAACGTGACTATTATAAAAAGATAATAGATAAGCGAATTGCAGCGTATGAGAAGCTTTCTGCATTACTAGTTGAAATATCAATAAGAGCAGATGTTGATGCCGAGGGTAAGGGTAGTAGCTATTCAATATACAAGGTGCTAGAAAATAAAGATACTGCTGTTTTAATAAATCAAAAAATAACAGAAGTAGCAAGGGATAGAGTTTACTATTCTTTTAAAGCAGATACGTTCATTACTGAGATAAATGATAAAATCGTAGAATATATACAACAGGTGGAAAAAGAATCTGAAGATGGTGAAACATATCCATCGGATTGTCTTAAGTGGGGAGGGATTATCTCACAGGAAATGGAACAAAAAATTAATTGTCTAAAATCAGCAATTGCAACTGATATGATAGCAATGGACAATGTCGAGGATTTTTTGAAAAATAAATCGTAATATAATTAGGTACTCACTGCAGTAGGTGCCTAATTATATGATTTTGGGTTCATTGAGGATCTTTGTCCATCGGGTTATACTAGGCATTAAGGAGGTGCTTAGTATGGCCAAAAGGGAACAAAGGGAGCTTAAACTTGAAGTAGTTAATCCAGAGGTATTAGAAACTGATGAAGCCCGTACTATAATGGCTGAACTTATTATAAGATGGGGCATAGATCATGGGCTGTTCAAGAAGGGCAGCTTAGATAAGGATAAGAAAAATAAGAACTAAAGCGTTCACATAAGTGGGCGCTTTTAATATTTTTCATAGGTTCTTCCTGTGGATAACTTTCGTTGAGGGTCTATCGAGCCCCGAAAAGAGTTTAGATACAAGATAAAAAATTTCCATTTCCTTCCATTGGCAGCAGATAGGTGGTGAAAAGTATAGTGGCTAAAATTGTGAAACGTGGCTCTGCAAGAGAGCTTGCAGAATTATTGGGTGTTAGTGAACGCAGAGTAAATCAGTTAGTAAATGAGGAAATTTTACATCGTGAAATAGAAGGTGACTTCATTTTGACAATGGCCATCGCTACTTTTTATGAAAATAAGTATGCTGGCAAGGATGAGGATAATTACTGGGGTGAAAAAGCGTTGCATGAAGCTGCAAAGCGGAAATTAGCGGAACTGGAGCTGGCCCGGCGGCAGAATATGTCTCATGATGCCGCTGATGTTGAAAGAGTAATGACGGATATGTTATCTAATTTGCGTAGTCAGCTTTTAGGGATACCAGCTAAGATGGCAGCCAAACTGGAGAAAAAAAGTAAAAATATTATTAGGTCTGAACTTGATAAAGAAATACGCTCAAGGCTGACTGAACTTTGTGATTATAACCCGGAGCTGTTTAAAGATGATCAAGAAGACGATTAATCTTTTTAGGAAAATAGCTAAACAATCATTAACTCCATTATCCAATCAAACGGTATCAGAATGGGCTGACAGTTACCGAATGTTATCAAGTGAAGCTGCAGCGGAACCAGGTCGCTGGCGTACAGAACGTGCCCCATATCAAAAGGCTATCATGGATGCATTTACTGAATCTGATATAAATGTGGTTGTAGCCAAGACAGCTTCTCAAATAGGCAAGTCAGATATCATGAATAATGTTATCGGTAGATTTTCGCATCTTGCACCGGCTCCTATGATGATGTTGCAGCCAACTATTGAGATGTCGCAAGATTATAGCAAAACTCGTATCGCCCCAATGATTAGAGATACTAAAGTATTAAAAGATATATTTAAAGAGGTAAAGAGTAGAGAAACAAGTAACACCATTCTTTCCAAACAGTTTCCCGGTGGCAGGCTTATAATGGCAGGGGCTAACAGTCCTGCAGGTCTTGCCAGTAGGCCAATAAAAATATTATTAGCAGATGAGGTTGACCGCTTTCCGAAAAGTGCAGGTACAGAAGGTGATCCTGTTGGTTTGGCGGCAAAGCGTATGACTACCTTCTGGGATAGAGTAATGGGATTGTTTTCTACACCCACAAATGCTGGTGACAGTCGTATTGAAGATGAGTATGTAACAGGAACACAAGAAGAATGGCAGCATCAGTGCCCTAATTGTGATGAATGGCATTTACTTACACATCGGGATATGCATACTGACTATGATAGCTCAATTGATAAAAAAGGTAAGAAACACGTTATTGTTAAAGCGGTTACATGGCGTTGCCCTGATTGTGGGTTTGGGTTTACGGAAACTGAAATGCGGCAGGCTGCACAAAAATATATCGCACAGAACGCTTCGGCTCTCGCTAAGGGAGTACGGAGCTTTTTTGTTAACTGTTTTGCATCACCTTGGGTAAATTGGTCAGATGTCATGCAGGAATGGCTGGAAGCACAGGGAGATCCAGAGCGTGAAAAAGTAGTTGTTAATACTCGTTTTGGAGAAGCGTATGAACCTAAAGGCAATTTTGAAAATCACCAACAATTTATGCGGCGGCGGGAGAATTATGGAGCAGAACTTCCTGATGGAGTTCTGCTTTTAACTGCAGCTGTTGACATTCAAGATAATCGGCTTGAATATGAGATTTGCGGGTGGGGAATGGCAGAGGAGAACTGGGGGATAAAAAAGGGCGTTATTCTGGGCGTACCAGATACACAAGAAGTTTGGGATATGCTGGATGAGCAGTTGGACAAAGAGTATCGTTTTGCTTCTGGGAAAGGCCTTATTGTTGCCCGGACATTTATTGACTCTGGTGGCCACTATACCAAAGAAACTTATGCATATTGCAAAAAAAGATTTACCAGGCAACGCTTTGTGGTAAAAGGATCCTCAGTGCCAGGTGTTCCTTTAATTCATAAATATAGCAAGGTTAAGTTGGTTAGGGGAACGATCCCACTAGTCATGATAGGTACTGATAGTGGTAAACAATATATTATGGACAGGCTCTCAATTGAAGAACCGGGTCCTAAATATTTTCACTGGCCATTAGATGAAAGCGATGGTATAGCTATGCAGCTTAACCGTGGCTATGATGAATATTACTTCAAGGGATTGATTGCTGAAACCAAAGAGCCACGCCGTAAAAATGGTGTATTAGTTTATCAATGGGTGAATGTAGCAAAAGATAAACGCAATGAGCCGCTGGATCTGCGGGTGTACAATCTTGCCTGTATGTTAAGTATTAATCCGGATTTTGAAGCCTTAAAAGAGTTGATCAATAGTCCGGCAGTTATATCAGAAGAACCAAGGCGAATTGCAAAAGGTAAAAATAAGACAAAAGGTAGATATGGCTGCATTAAAAAAGGTGTAAAGGAGGAGTATTAGAGTGGCAAGTGCAGTACTTAATGATCGGCTAAAACAATATCTGGAAGCTGAACAAGCAATATTGGTAGCTGGGCAAAGTTATCGTATTGGAAATAGAATGCTTACCAGAGCTGATCTATCAGAAATAAGAAAAGAAATAAATGCATTGGTGGCAGCTGGTGCTACTACAGATGATGCATTGCGGCCGAGAGGTCGCCGGACAAAGCAAGTTATCATGCGGGACTAATTGTATATAAAAAAGCACTCTATATAGAGTGCTTTAAAATGAGATGTTTTTATAATGTTATTTTTTCATTTTCAAGCTGAACAATGAATCTTAAAAAGGTACCAGTAAGATAAATTAAATATTCTACTTCGCTTGCCTTGATTTTTTCGGAATCATCATTATGTTTAATGTGTTGATTATTATAAATAGCAAAATAATCAATTAATTTTACATACATATTAGAAATTTCTGCCGAGATATCTTTGTTTTTCAAATAATTTCCGATGTTATTTTTTTGATTTTCTAAAGATCTATCATTTTTGAAAAGTTGTTTAAAGAATAATTCTATGGTTAATCTAAGGTTATCAATAATGACTCTAGGGGTATCAGATTTTAAAAATAATTTTAAAGACACATCATATTGCTCTTGAGCACGAGGATATTTAGACAACCAGTTTAGTATATCTATAACTAATTTTTGGTCTAAGAAATCAGAATTAGCAGGATAGAATCTGTACCCTTCAGATGTGTCACAAAGGACAGCATTAATATTTGACACTTTTAAAGCTTCTGCTATACCTAAAGACAACAAGAAATTTTTATTATCAATGTTGTAATTAAGTATTTCCTCTAGAACCATAAGAAATTTATACAACGATTCATCATTTGTTAAATCAAATTTTTTTAATATTGCATGAAGGCCGGAAGTTTCAAATGAGATTTCAGCATGTGAAGAAGGGTGTGTTCCTAATAAATAATGGATTTTGGCACTAAGGGAACAGGTGTTAGAATTGCCTACACTATTGGATATTTTAACAATACATCTGTTTTTGAAATTTTCTCTATTATTTAATTCAAGATTAATGTTAAACCTATTTGAAAACGTTGATATATTGGAAAGCGGACCACCACTAAATTCAATTATTTTAGTTTTCTTTTTTCTAGGCATTAAAAATCATCTCCAATAGTTTTTTACAATTATATCATGTTTCATAAAAATAAAGCCAACAAAAGTGTCCTTAATTATAAGGGCGCTTTTTCTATCCCCTAAAAGGAGGAGAAATGATGAAAAAACGTAAGAATTCAATTCCAGCCAAGGCGAGACATCCTACTACTGGAGGCGATAATAAAAAAGCTATTGTCGTAAATAGTGGCTATTCAGAAGGTGGAGCCAGCAGAACCCGCAGTGCTTTACGTGGTTATAATCCTTTAAAATCAAGCACCAAAGCTGATATTGATGTGAATTTAACAACATTGCGTAACCGCAGTGCGGATTTAGTATGTAATTCACCGCTTGGTTCCAGCGCAATCAATACACTGCGTAGTAATGTTATAGGAGCTGGCCTAATGGCATCTCCTAAAATTGATTACAGGCTGCTTGGCTTAACAGCCGAACAGGGCAAAGAATGGCAGCGTAATGCATTGAGGGAGTTTAATTTATGGGCAAACAGCACGGCCTGCGATCTGTATCGAAAAAACAATTTTTTTGATATGCAGGATATAGCATATATGAGCTATCAAGTAGATGGCGATGGATGGGCAGCGATCAAGTATCGCAGGCCGTTGCCTGATAATCCGTATTGTCTCCGGATACAATTGTTTGAGGCAAGTAGGGTATGTAACCCCAATAGCAGCGGATCCTATGGATCACCGTCTTATTGTGATGTCGAAATGAAGAATAATCAAACTGGCAATCGTATTATTAACGGTATTGAAATAGATGATGACGGTGCTGTTGTTGCTTACTGGGTATCAAATAGGGTTCCGTTTGATCTAACGAATCCTACTGCACTCTTAAAATGGCAAAGGGTAGAAGCTTTTGGCAGATTAAGCGGCAGGCCCAATATCTTACAGATATCACATGAAGAACGTCCGGAACAGTACCGGGGTGTTCCATTGTTGGCTCCGGTAATAGAAGTACTCAAACAGGTTAGCCGTTATACCAATGCTGAATTAACAGCTGCAATCATCAAGTCATTTTATACATTGTTTTTCACAACAAACAATAATGTTGATGACATGGAGGATGTATTGGGCTCTACATATGAAAATGGTGGAGATGGTATGACACCGGAAGATTTAGCACATATTGAAGTTGGGGCAGGAACGCTCAACTTATTGCCACCGGGCGTGGATGTTAAGTCAATGGATGCCAGCCGTAGTATGTCTACGTTTGAACCATTTACTAATATACTGATCAGTCAACTTGGTGCTGCAATTGGTGTTCCGGCAGAAGTATTGCTCAGTCGCTTTCAGGGCTCGTATTCAGCAGCTCGTGGGGCGTTGTTGCAGGCCGCTACTGTTTTTAAAACCCGGCGTAAATGGTTTGCTCGTGACTTCTGCCAGCCTGTTTATGAGGCTTGGCTTGCAGAAGCAGTTGCTATTGGCCGTATAGTGGCTCCAGGTTATGGTACAGATCCTTTGATTACAAAGGCATGGAGTAATGCTGATTGGTTTGGCCCGGTTATGGGTATGCTGGATCCGGTAAAAGAAGTGAATGGCGCGGCTTTGCGTGTCAAATACGGATTTTCTACTGGTGAACGCGAATCTGCAGAACTTACAGGCACTGACTATGACAGTAATATCGATCAGATAGCCATAGAGCAGCAAACATGGAGATCTAAAGGATTACAGCCGCCTAAGGTTGATAATACTGGCGAGATGGGAGGTGAGAACAATGGAAAAGTTTTGGCAGGTGAAGAATGAAGTCAGCGGGAACGCTGAAATACTTATCTATGGGCCGATTGCATCTGAAAGAACATGGTTTGGCGATGAAGCGACACCGAAACAGTTTGCGCAGGATCTAAATGAACTTGCCGGGCGTGATGTTACCATTCGCATCAATTCCGGCGGCGGCGATGTTTTTGCAGCTCATGCAATCCACAATCAGTTAAAAAGCTATAAAGGCAAAGTTACGGCTGTTATTGATGGCCTTGCTGCCAGTGCAGCGACTGTAGTTGCTGTGGCAGCCGATAAAATCATAATGCCGTCTAATGCGCTTATGATGATTCACGATCCGGCAATTGGTTTGAGCGGGTACTATCCCGCAGCAGAATTATCAAATTTAGTTGATGCTCTCGCTACAATCAAGACCAGCATCATTGCGGCCTATCGCAAACGCTGTAAGGCTTCTGATGAAGAAATTGAGGCGATGATGAGCAATGAAACGTGGATGGGTGCAGAAGAATGCAAACAAAAAGGTTTTGCTGATGAGATTGTTGGCGGTGTAGCAGCTGCTTTGAATGGAAATACCCTTGTGATTAATTCAGTTTCTTATGATTTGAACTGTCTGGCCAATGCTGCGACAGTAAAAAATAAATTTAAACAAAGTGAGGTTAGAGATATGCCGAGTAAACTTGAAAACATCTTGAATACTTTAGGCCTGTCTGAATTGCTGAAAGATGAATCAGCAGTTACTAATACAGGTGGTATTCATACACAGCCCGCCGCTGCTCCAGCAGTGGACAATGCTGCAGCTATTGAGGCAGCAGTAAATGCTGAACGTCAACGTGTTAGCGATTTAGAATCACTGGACGATGGTAACAACAGCGCAGTTACTGCTATTATCAACGAAGCAAAGAAAAGCGGCAAGACCGTTAATGAAGTAAAAAGCTTCATCGATGCAGTGAAAAATACTGCTCCTGCAGCAGTAGCTAACACAGCAGTCGCTGTTGTAGCCGCTATGGTCGAGGATAATAAACAATCCGGTGTCAATGGCATTGGAGTTAATCCTAAAATTGATGCAGATGATGCGGCAGCTGCAGAAGATGCAAAGGCCATTGATCATATGGCTAATGTCATGAACAGTAAATTTGGAGGTGTTAAATAATGGAAATGGTTAAAAATATGGATGGCGTTCATTATGATGAACTGCTGGGTGGTACTGCTGTACCAGTTCTTACTAAAAATGTAACACTCAAAGGTGTTACTGCTACTTATAAACGTGGCACATTGTTGGCGGCAGTAAGTGGTAAATATGTAATTGTTGACAGCACGGCTTCTACCGGAGCTGAAAAGGCATCTGTGGTATTAGCTAAGGATGTTGTATTAACAGGTAGTGATGTTGTTGCTACTGTTTATACCAGCGGTCAGTTTAATCGTGAAAAACTTATTGTTGCACAGTCTTCTGACAATGCAACAGCTCACGAAGAAGAATTAAGAGCGGTCAATATTTATTTGACCAGCGTGAAATAAGGGGGAAGAAAATAATGCCTATTAATCTTGACGATACCAGAACATTACTACAAGCAATTGAACGTACACATTTGCCAACAACGGCTTTGATTGATACGTTTTTCCCGGTGGCAAAAACATTTTTGACTACCAGCGTGGATATGGAATACCGCAAAGGCGGCCGTAAAATGGCTCCGTTTGTTGTACCTGGCAGTAAAGGTATAAATCTAGGCCGTACTGGATCTCAGTTAAGGTCTTATAAAGCACCGTTAATGCGTCCGAAACGGACTATTGAAGCGAGTGACATTGAACGCAGGGGCTTTGGTGAAGATATCTACAGCCAACGAACTCCGGAACAACGTGCCCAAGAGTTACGTGCACATGATATGGCAGAGTTGATTGATTCTTGTATTCGCCGTCAGGAATGGATGGCGGCACAGCTTTTGATCAATGGTTCCTATGAATGTAGAGGTTTTGCAGATGATGGTGAAACTGTTGTTGTTGATAACATCGAATTTCCGGAATTTGATGGTAAAACAACTCTGTCCGGATCTGACACATGGGACAATGCCTCAGCAAAAATCTATGACATGATAGGTGATGCTTCTCAAAAGATTCGCCGTAATGCTGGTATGATCCCGACTGTAGCCATTTGTTCTCAGAATGTAGTTAAGTATATGCTTAACAATGAGCAGCTTTATAAATATTTGCTGATTCCCAGCCGTGAAAATATGGCATTGATGAGCATTAAACCGAGGCTTGAGAGACCGGAATTGTTGCGGTTCGGCTTTGTTGAATCCCTTAACTTGGAAATTTATGCTTATGATGGCGTATATGAAAGTGATGACGGATCTATTGCACAGTTTATTCCCGATGATCATATGATTATTGGCGTTCCTGGCCGAGGTAAAAGGCTTTTTGGTGCAATTACCCAATTGGAAGCTGATACTCAATATCGTACATACGAAGGGCAATACATTCCGAAAATTACCGGAAATGTTGAAAGCGATACAACGTCTTTGGCAGTTTCCAGCCGTTGTGTTGTTTGCCCGGAATTCTTGGATGACTGGGCCACTCTAAAAGTTAAATAAGGAGGAAATACAATGCCACAAGTATTAATTAAAAAATTTACCCTGCGCCATAATGGCCAGGACTATAAGGCTGGTACTATCATCAACCTGTCGGAAGCAGAGGCAGCAGCTTTAGTTGCCAGTGCCCCAAAAGAATTTGAAAAGGTTGTAGTTAAAGAAGTTGTAGCTGCAGCTGATAGGGCTGCAGGCGGTAGTGATGAAAAGCAGGATGAACCAACTGCTGAGAAGTCACTGAATGAATATACAAACGGTAAACTGAAAGAAATGTGTGAAGAACTTGGTATTGACGTGCCTAAAAATGCGAATAAAGCGAAACTTGTAGAATTGCTTGAAAAAGCCGCAGATGAAGATGATGCAGGAAGCAGTTTGCCTCCGGTTGATACTGCTGCAACAGTCAAATGAAAAACTTTAAGGATCAGATAGCCGCAGATAATTCTGCGGCTTTTTTAAATGCCTTAGAATTCGCTAATGAACATGATATTAACGGAACTGCGTGTAATGCTATATTACAGGATATTTCTGTAGCTGAGAGCCTATCAACAGGCTCTGGCAGCAATCAAACTTATCCGGGAATATATGGCAGTAGATTGCAGGTTAATTGTTTGGCAGTTTCTTTATCTGAGGTTCCTGTATATGGGCAGTTATTTTCTGTGGATAACAAACAATATTTAGTCGAAAGCTGTGCTGATGACATGGGTATTCTAACTATTCAATTGGTGGCGAATGATCGATGATAACATTTGATCTCGAAGGGATAAAAACGGCAAAACTGCTATTACAGGACTGCCCAAATAAAATTTCCGTTGCTGCGGTTAATGCTATAAACCATACATCAAGGAAACTACGGACTACAATATCAAAAACAATAAGGAAAGAATATGTTATTTCAGCTGCGAAGATAAAGGATTCACTCAATGTACAGCGAGCTTCCCGTACACGACTTACCGGGTTAATAAAATCAACAGGAAGAACATTGCCATTGGATGTATTTAAAGTAACTGCGCCAAAAAATGGAGGATCTTTAAAAGCTAAAGTTTTAAAAAGAAATTCACCAATATCATCTCCAGGTATGTTCAGAGGTACATCACGCAAAGGATATACAGGACTTATGATGAGAAAACATCGTAATCGGCCATATCCGTTAAAAATACCACATGGTCCGTCTGTACCACAAATGCTTGGTGCAGAAGTAGTTACCAATGAAATTGAAAAAGATGCAGTGAAACATCTGAATGAAAGATTCTTGCATGAAGTAAATTTCCAACTCCAAAAATATAAAGGAGGCCAATAATGACACAAACTGAACTAATGGAAAATTTAGCGGAATTTTTGGCTGATCTGGTCAAGGAATATGCAACTCAACAGTCTGATGGTGAATTGGTTCCGGTCAAAGTTTATCCTGGCTATATCCCGGTAAAAACAAATGCCAAAGAAAGTGAATCTTGCATTTATGCCTTAGTGCTCGAATGTGAGGATAACGCTGATCAGAGTGAGGCAAAGGTTGAGATAGGGTTCAGTATTTTGGATAGTGACCCTGCAGAAGGTTGGCGCAGCCTATTTAATCTCATGGAGCATGTGCGGCAGGCTCTTCTGAAAAAACGAACCATTGCAAATAAACATAGGCTGCAGCTTCCAATAAAATCAAAAGTAGTTGATGAACAGCCATTCCCTCAGTGGCAGGGATTAATGACAATGAATTATACACTGGGAAAACCAGTGGAGGAGGAAATAGAATATGGCGACTAATACCAAAAAGAATCAGGCCGGACGGTTAATTTATGTTGGCCCGCCGCATAAAGGCGGGAAATTGTTGAAATATCAGGTGTTTATTGGCGGGTTACCGACACACATTGATGATGTGTTTGAAAAATGCCCGCAGATCAAAAATCTATTCGTGCCTATCGCAGAGCTGGCGGCAGCTGAAAAAGATATTGCTAAAGCAGGCACTCCGATGCATAAATACTATCGTGCTGCAGTGTTGGCACAGAAGGAGGAATAAAATATGGCATATAAGCATGGCGTATATACAGGAGAAACTCCAACATCTATTGTGCCAGCAGCGAATTCTACAGCTGGTTTGCCAGTGGTTTTTGGCACAGCTCCGGTTCATTTGGCCACAGATAGGGCAGAAGTGAATAAACCTATTTTATGTTATACCTATAAAGAGGCAGTAGAGGCATTTGGCTACAGTGAAGATTGGAAAAAGTATACTCTTTGCGAAGCTATTTACAGTCAGTATTCTCTTTATGCTGTTGCTCCAACGGTATTTGTAAATGTTTTGGATCCGAAAAAGCATAAGGTAGCAGTAAATGATAAAGAAGTGCAGTTTAGCAGCGAAAAAGCTGCTATTGTCACTGATCCGGTATTGGTTGAAACATTGAAGGTGAAAAAAGCATCTGCAGGTCAACCGCTGGTTGATGGCGCTGACTATGAGGCCGCATTTGACAGTGACGGCAATCTGGTAATTACTGCGTTGAAAGATGGACAACTTGCATCCAGTGCGAGTGCATTTTTAAGCTATGATAAAGTTGATCCTTCTGCAGTAGATAAAGATGACATCATAGGCGGCATTGATATTAGTACAGGGGCATATACAGGTCTTGAAAATCTTGCTAAGGTATTTCCTCTGTATCGGTTAGTACCGGGCATGATTCTTGCACCTGGCTGGACACAGGATCCGGAAGTGGCAGCTGTTATGGCGGCAAAGGGAAGTACTATCAATGGTTTGTTTAAAGCATCCGTGTTGGTGGATATTCCTACAGACACTGTTAAAAAATATACTGATGCGCCAGCGTGGAAGAATAACAACAACTATGTTGGTGTTGATCAGGTCGTTTGCTGGCCTATGGCAAAGTTGGGAGATAGGATATATCATCTGTCTACTGTTGCGATGGGTAGAATTGGTGTACTCGATGCGGCAAATGATGATATCCCATATGCAAGTCCATCAAATAAAAATATTCAAGCAAATGGTTTATGTCTTGCTGATGGTACAGAAGTGGTATTGGATCTGGAACAGGCAAATTATCTGAATGGTCAAGGTATAGTCACAGCACTCAATTTTATTGGCGGCTGGAAATTGTGGGGAAACCGCACAGGCTGTTATCCTGCTAATACAGACATCAAAGATAATTTTATTTGCATCCGCAGGATGTTTAACTGGCATGCGCAGACATTTATTTTGACTTATTGGGCAAAAGTAGATGATCCAATGAAGAAACGTCTTATTGATCTTGTCGTAGACAGTGAGAATATTCGTTTGAATGGATTTGTTGCACGTGGTTTCTTGCTTGGCGGTCGGGTTGAATATCTTAAAGAAGATAATCCGGTAACAGATCAGATGGATGGTATCGTAAGGTTCCATACATATTTAACGCCTCCTGTACCGGCTCGTGATATTGAAAATACAATCGAATTCGATGTGTCTTATCTTGAGACACTATTCGGTTAATAGGGAGGGTTAAAAGTGGAAAAGACTGTACCTGAAAAGTTAATCAATTTTAGAGCATATAACGATGGCAATGACCTTCTGGGGGTTACTGATGTTCAGCTGCCCTCTTTGGATGCAATGACCGAAACAGTTAAAGGTGCTGGCATTGCTGGTGAAGTAGATAGCCCGGTATTAGGGCATTATGGCAGTATGGAAACAGCATTGAACTGGCGTACTATTTCTAAGCCTGGCATGAATTTGGCTTCTCAAAAAGGTGTAAGCTTAGATCTGCGTGGCGCACAGCAATTTTATGATCCGGAAAAAAGTGAGTACGTTGTGAAAGCCGTCAAGTGTGTGATTCGTGGCGTGCCTAAGAAAACAGAGCTTGGAAAATTGGATGTGGGCACTACTACTGGATCCAGTAACACAATTGAAACACACTATATAAAAGTAATCATTGCAGGAGAGACTGTACTGGAAATTGATAAATATAATTACATTGCCAATGTTGGCGGCGTAGACTATTTGGCTGATGTTCGTGAGGCATTAGGCTTAAACTAAATTAAAAGAAATACCCCGCTCTTTTTGAGCGGGGTATTTTAAAAATGTGGAGGTGCTTAATATGGCACAGAAAAATTCGGAAAACAAATTGGTAATTGACTATAAAAAACTTGAACAGGGGTTAGCAACACTTACTGGCAATGATTTTGCCAATGCTGAGATGGCAGCTCGGATGATGGGTGACGGAACAATGGATATCACTTACTCAAAAACATTTCACGCCATTATTGCAGCGAAAGTTTTAGGTGTTACTCCTGATGATATTAAATGTCTGGCCATTCAAGAATATGTAGCGGTAGTATCAACGGTATCAGGTTTTTTGTTCGGAACTTTGACAGAGCAAACCCTGCAGACGTTATCCGGCAAGTAGCAGTATCTTTAGCTGAATATGGTAGCGTTGAGTTTTGGTTTAATCAGTCATTTGATGAAATAGGAAAATGGATGGATGCTGTAATTGTTGTCAATAAAAAAAGAAATACCACTACATAATTTATGTGGTGGTATTTCAGCTTTTAGGGTTAGAACAAACTTTGTCACAATCTCGTAACAGTTGAGCTAATTCAGAATCGCTTATATCCCCAAGGTCGTTGCCGGGAGATATAGATTGACTGTCTTTTTTTAGCATGGCGTGAATGAATGCTATAACCCAGATCAATATGAAGACTAAAGCGACTGCAAGTGCAATAACTAACATAGATATCACCTCTTTATAATATTATACTATAAATTTTGTTAGGAGGCAAAAATGGCAAATGTATTTACGACAGCATTTGTTATAAACGGAATGCTGTCCAACAGCTTTACATCTTCTACACGTATGGCAAGTGCCCAGTTGACGGAGTTACAGAAAAATGTAACGAAAATTAATGATCGGCAGAAACGATTAAATACAGAATTTAATAGCGGTGCGATTAGTGTAGAGCAGTATGAGCGCAAAATGGGAAAGTTGCAGACCACGCTTACGAAAACTCAACAGCAACAGAAATTGCTGCAGGATAAACTATCTCAAAAGCAATTGGCTGATGCCAAGTTTGGCGAAGCAAGAAAAGGCCTGTTTACCACTGCGGCAACTGTAGGATTTATGGCGCAGCCATTCATAACAGCAGCACAAACTGCTATGAAATTTGAATTTGCGATGTCCAAGGTGGGTGCTATTGCGAATGCAACAGGGCCAGAACTGACACTATTGACACAGACAGCCAGAACCTTAGGCGAGCAAACTAAATTTACGGCTACTCAATCTGCAGAGGCAATGAGCTATCTTGGAATGGCTGGTTGGAAAACTAAAGAGATTATAGCAGGTATGCCTGGTCTTTTAAATTTGGCAGCTGCAGGTAATACTGATCTGGCACGTACTGCTGATATTGTATCTGATAATCTTACTGCTTTTGGGCTAAGTGCCGATAAAGCGCAACATATGGCAGACGTTTATGCAGTAACTATCACATCGACTAACACGAATGTTGAAATGTTGGGCGAAACGATGAAATATGCTGCTCCAGTAGCTCATGCCTTTGGTGCATCGATGGAAGAAACTGCGGCTATGGCTGGTATTATGGCAAATAGCGGGATTAAAGCAAGTAACGCAGGCACAGCCTTGAGAGCTGGGCTTATTCGTTTAGCTGGCCCTCCTAAAATGACGCAAAAGGCTTTAGCTCAATTAGGGCTTTCGATGGAAGATTTAACTGCCGAACAAAAAGAAGCAGCGATGGCCATGAAATCGCTGGGAATTGAGACTGGCAATATTGATGGGCCGCAAAAGATGGCTCACATAGTTGGTCAGTTGCAGGAGAAAATGAAGGGGCTGGGCAAAGAAGAACAGTTGGCAATGGCTAAAGCTATATTTGGTCAGCAGTCTGCTGCTGGTTGGTTAGCTGTCCTGCAGGCAGGGCCTAAAGTTTTAGGCGATCTAACAAATGCTTTAGTTAATAGTGATGGGGCATCTGAAAGAATGGCCAAACAGATGAACGCAAATGCAGAAGGTGCAATGATCCGGCTGATGTCGGCTTATGAATCGTTGCAGATATCTTTGGCTAATGGATTTTTACCAGTGATCGCCAATGTAGGCGATTCTCTGGCTGGGTGGACTGGACAGCTGTCTGCTTTGGCTACAGCGCATCCGGAAGTCGTGCAGGGCGTAATATATACTATCGGTGCTTTTACTGGATTGTGGGTTGCGTTTAAAGTTGGTCGGACAGTTGTTGCTGGCTACAATGCCGCACTGGCCACTTGTTCACTGTGGAAAGTAACTCTGGGAAATTGTGCAACTGCGCTGAGAGCAAAAACATTGCTGCTTAGTGGAGCCCAAAGAGCAGCTGCGGTAGCAACAAAGGTTTGGAGTGGCGGCATGATGTTATTCAATGCAGCCTTGGCGGCCTGCCCTGTCGGGTGGTTGATTTTAGGAATTAGTGCATTAGTGGTTGCCGGAACTATTTTATATAGGAACTGGGATACAGTAAAACAATTTTTTATAACTTTGTGGGATAGTCCTGCAGCCAAAATGATGTTTTTTGCAACTGGCCCAGTAGGATGGATAATTGGGGGAGCCACAGCAATTATTGCTAACTGGGATACTTTAGCAGCGTATTTCAATTATTTCTGGGATAATCCATCTGCTGCTATTTTCCGATTTACCAATTTTATTAAAGAGCAGTTTACTGGCGCAGAAACATGGCTGCGTGAAAAGTGGCAGTCTATTAGTAATTTCTTGTCAACGCCAATTTTTGGCAAGGTCAATATAACCGCATCCGGCGGCAGTGCAGGAACTGAAATTGCTCAAAATGCTAATGGTGGCATTTATGGACGTGGCCCCTTTATAACTTCTTTTGCTGAAATATCTGGAGAAAGTGCTATACCACATACTCCTAATAAACGTAATATTGGTTTGCTTGCGAAAACCAATGAAATCATGGGTAGTCCTTTAGGAGGCGGTGGTATTAATGCCACATTTGCTCCTAAAATTGTTATAAGTGGTAATGCTGATGTTGAAGAAGTGAGAGCGATCATAGATCAAAAATGGCGAGAGTTTAAGGCTTGGGTTGCAGATATGCAGAACCAGAAGCGGAGGCTTAATTATGGCTAAAACTTATACTACAATTCAAGGTGATATGTGGGATGGTATAGCAAAGCGCATATACGGCGAAGAGGATGGTATGAAATTACTGCTTGAAGCGAATCAGAAATATGCTGATGTAGTTGTTTTTTCTGCAGGAATAGGATTATCCGTACCCGATTATGTTAAAACATCCACAAGTCTATTACCTCCTTGGAGGCGATGAACGATGAAAGCACGTAGAATATCGACAATCATTAAATATAACAATACTGATATATCTGCTGATATCAGTAAATATTTGGAGGGAATCAGTTATACTGATAACTTATCCGGCGAAGCGGATGATCTGCAGTTGACGTTGGATGATCGTGAGGGATTGTGGCAATCAACATGGATGCCGGAAAAAGGTGCGCTGTTGGATGCAGAGCTGCAACTGAATAATTGGCAAAGTTTATCCGCACTGCCACAAAAACTGCGGCTTGGATTATTTGAAATTGATGAGATCGGTAGCAGTGGATATCCATCTACGGCTCAGATAAAGGCCGTATCAGTGCCAGATAATAATACGCTGCGGGGCGTGGAACGTAGCCGGAGCTGGGAAAAAACCAAATTACAGGTGATTGCAAATGATATAGCGGAAGCCGCAGATATGTCTTTGTATTGGGATACAGAAGAAAATCCGGTGTTAGACAGGGCAGAGCAGACAGAGCAGTCTGACCTGTCCTTTTTGTATGCGTTATGTAAAGATCAGGGGCTTGCTTTAAAAATAAGTGATAATCAGATCATTATTTTTGATGAGGAAAAATATGAATCGATACCTGCCAAGATAACGATAGTTAAACCCGGCACTACATACAATGCTGAATCAGAGATGCTTTATATAAGGGCTGGGCTCGGTTACGAGCTGCGCACAAAAATTCGCGACATCTATGCTGCATGTAGAGTTAGTTATCAACAGGGCAAGTCAAAAGCTAAAATTGAGGGCACTTATACCGTACCAGATAAAAAGGGCAAGACACTACAAGTTAGTGAACAGGTGGAAAGTGTCGCCGAGGCGTTAAGATTGGCGAAAAAACGTTTGAGAGAAAAAAACAAAGATGAAACTACAGGTTCATTTCCATTGATAGGCAATTTTGTCTTAGCTGCAGGCAGCACAATCAACACACTTGGCTTTGGAGCGTTTGACGGCAAATATTTGATAACTAGGGCTACTCATGATATTAACAACGGTTATAAAACGAATATCGAAGTCAGGCGGTGTTTGGATGGATACTAATTCAATGAAAAATTTAGTCCGAATCGGACGTGTATCATCAATTAGCCCAACTGCTAATACGGCAAAAGTTGTTTTTACAGATAAAAATGATTTGGTATCCGGAGAATTAATGATTGTCAATCGTGGCAGTATGGCTGACAAAGATTATTGGATGCCGGATGTTGATGAGCAGGTTATTTGTTTAATGCAGCCTAATGCCAGTGGCAAAGGGTTAAATGACGGTTTTATTCTGGGGTCTTTCTTTTCTGCTGAGGATCCCCCGCAGGAAAGTAGCGCAGATGTGCGTGCTGTAAAGTTTAGTGATGGAACTGTTGTAAAGCATGATCGTAAAACTGGGAATCTCACAGTAAAGGCAACAGGAGATATTGATATTTCGGCAGCTGGTACAATAACCATTAGGGGAGCTATAGTAAATATAAATTGTTGAGGTGATAATGTATGCCAGCAGCGACAAGATTAGGTGATAATGACACAGGGCACGATGCTTGCCCAGGTACAGCACTTGCAAGTGCGAGTACAGATGTAATAATTAACGGAAAAGGTGCTGGCCGTGTAGGTGATACTTACGTACCGCATGGTTGTGTTGTACATCCTACTCATACTGCTCACATTGCATCAGGCAGCAGTACAGTCTTTATAAATGGATTGCCATCAGCAAGGATAGGTGATCCTATTGATTGTGGTGGCAGTGTTGCGGTAGGTAGCCCTGATGTGATTATAGGAGGTTAATATGCAGGTAGGATCAATGGGTGATATACCTTTTGTAGTATCGCATGATAAGATACGCACGTTTCATGATTATGGCCGCTCCGGATCTGGTCGTTGGGTAAAACATGATCTGATTGGGCGAAAACCAGTACTGGAATTTCTGGGGCCGGATATTGAAAAAATAAGCATGAAAATTCAGTTGCGTGTTGATCATGGGATAAATCCGGAAAGTGAATTGGAGCGGCTCCGTAAAATGCGTGATGAGGGAGAAGTTTTTCCTCTGATTCTTGGTGGTTCTCCGGTATCAAATGAATATTGGACTATTGAAAGCATTGGCGAGAACGTAAGTTTTTGGCGTGCAGGCGGCAAAATTTCAAGCGTGACAGTGGATATTTCACTGCAAGAATACTCTATTGAGGAGGTAACTGGCTGATGGAATTAGATTTATTGGCAGGCAGTTTGGCCGCTGTTGATTTTGCGCCTCAAACGCAAGCCTTGGAGATTATTCAAAACTGCCAGACGATATTGAGCACTACAAAGTTTAGTGTTCCGTTGGATCGTGATTTTGGCTTAGATGCAAGTTTTGTAGATGAGCCTCTTTTGGCGGCTAAAGTAAAAATTGAAAGTGAAATTTTTACAGCGTTAAAGAAGTATGAACCGAGGGTAACTATAAAACAGATTACATGGACTGCCGATCCAGAAGGAATAATAAAACCGAAAGTGAAGGTGGTTATCAATGAAACTTAGTGATTTGCCAGATATTGAGTTTGTCAGCGCAGATAAACAGGAGATATTAACTGATATAACAAAACTTTACACAGGAATAACCGGAAGGACACTTGCTCAAGGTGATCCAGTACGGTTATTTTTATTAGTAATTACAACGATAGTGGTTATGTTGTGTAATAAGATTAATTATACTGGCAAACAAAATCTTTTGCGTTTTGCAGAGGGGAATAATCTTGATCATCTTGGTGTTCTTGTGGGTGTTGAACGTATTGGCAGCCAGGCGGCTGTTACTACAACTGAAATAACATTATCTGAGATTAGATCAACCGCAACAATTATACCTGCAGGAACACGAACAACAGCTGGTGATAATGTATTTTTTGCAATTGATCAGGATATCACAATTCTAGCTGGAGAATTAAAAGCAACAGCTGCCACATCATGTACTGTAAAAGGTATTGCTGGCAATGGTTATTTGCCGGGAGAAATAAATAAAATTGTTGATCCTATACCTTATGTGGCCAGCATGATCAATATAACGACATCGGAAGGTGGCGCAGACATTGAAGATGATGAATCTTTGAGAGAAGCAATTCGCGAAGCTCCGGAGGGGTACTCTGTTGCTGGGCCAAGCGGAGAGTACATCCGGATTGCAAAACGTGCATCGGTGTTAATAAAGGACGTTGATGTAACAACACCAAGTCCGGGGAAAGTGCTTATAACTCCATTACTTACTAACGGAGGGATACCTGGTCAAGAAATGTTGGATATTGTAGAAAAGGCATGTAGTGACAGAACGGTGCGGCCTTTAACTGATCAGGTGATTGTTGCAGCTCCGGAAGTCGTCAAATTTGATATTGAGATAACGTATTATATTGATCGTGCGAATGAGGCCCGATCAGTAGCAATACAAAATGCCGCAGCTGCAGCTGTAGATGAATATGCTACATGGCAAATGTCGAAATTAGGGCGTGACATAAACCCTGATGAATTGATTAGTCGTATTAAAAATGCTGGAGCTAAGAGGGCAGTGATATCTTCACCATCTTTTCAGGTAATCAATAGTAATAATGTTGCTATTGCTGAGAATGTCAGTGTGATACTGGGAGGTATGGAAGATGAATGAGTTGTCTAAATTGAATCTCAAAGAATTGCTTCCATCCAGTATTGCCAATGATGAAACCATAAGAAATATCTGTGATGCAATTGCAGAAAAGCTGCAGATGATAGATGAAAAATCTGAATTAGTATTATTATTGCCCCGGTTGGATCAACTCCCAGAAACTCTGGTTGATGAATTGGCATGGCAATATCATGTTGATTTTTATGATTATGCTGCAGATGTAGTGACAAAACGTGCCTTAGTAAGAAAAGCAATTGCATGGCATAGGCGTAAAGGAACGCCTGCAGCTGTCGAGGAGGTTTGTGCTGCTGTTTTCAAGTCAGCAACAGTTTGTGAGAACTGGGAATATGGTGGCCAGCCATATCACTTCCAGGTCAGAATGATATCTGAGGGGATTCCGGATCAATCAGTAATTGATAATTTGTACAGAGCTATAAAAGAAAGTAAGAATGTTAGGAGTTGGCTTGACACTTTAAGTTTTGACCGTCAAATAGCTGGCTCCTTATTTGTTGGAGGGGTCTATTCTTCAATGAGAAAAGTGGAGATTTTCCCATCACAGATAAAACCACAGATTTTAAATATCAATAATTATTTTGGAGCTGCAATCTATGTACACAAAGGAGTTGAAGTAACATGCCAAACTGGGCAAATTTAATGTTGACTAAACAAGGAAAGGTATTACAGGCAAAAGCTATTGCTGGTAGTACATTAACGATCACTAAGATGAAATTGGGTTCTGGTATTATTCCAGATGGAGTATCGCCAGAAGATCTTATTGATTTGATTCAACCCAAACAAGCTTTAGGATTAACGGCAATCAGTGTTAATGGTGGATTAGCTAAAATTCAAAGTATTGTTACTAATGCTGAACTTTCAGAAGGGTACTATATTCGTGAATGTGGTGTATTTGCAAATGATCCTGATGTTGGGGAAATAATGTATGCAATAATGACAGATACCTCCCCTGATTTTCTGCCTTCCGCATCAAGCTCTGTTGTGATTTCAGAAGAATTTAGTATTAATGTAGTAACGGAAAACATGGCGAATATAACAGCAATTATTGATCCTGAAGGTATAGTAACAGTGGCTAATGCAAGAAAAATTGCAGAGGATAAAGTTACTGAGCATAATGAAGATACAGAGGCTCATCCAAATGACTTTAATTTAAAAGGCATTACTATTGGCAAAGATAGTGTTATTGCAACTAAAAAGGGAGATTTACTAACTCTTTTGGCAGGTAAAGGAATTAATTTACTTAGTGATATTAAAAATAAGATAATCACGATCGTTGGAAAAAGTAAGAATGCATGGAATCCGAATGAGGTAATTATAGCCGGTGATATAAGATATACCGAGGACGGTAACGGCCCAAGCTGGGCTTATTTATTATGCAAAACAACAGGCACGACAGGAGCTAGCGAGCCGACTTTGGCCAATAATGTTGTTGTGGGTCAGGAGATAAATGATGGTACTGTTGTATGGACTGTACAAAAAGTGGGAGATGCGTTAACTGTTAACGAAACAAAAATTTTGGACGATAATAAAAAATTAGCGGCATCAATATATGATTTTGCAACCCAAGAAGATGCAGAAACTGGGACAAACAATGACAAAGTTATGACGCCGCTAAGGGTAAAGCAGGCAATGGGCACGATGACATTTATTGATTTATTGCCGGTGGGTTGGGTATCGTATAAGGAGTTTTTATTACCGCAACACGTAAAAGCAAATGGAGCTACAGTAAATCGCAGCGATTATCCGAGTTTGGCCGCCTATGCCACCGAACATAATTTATGGACTGACGATCCTGCAAGTGAGCCGTATAAGTATGGGCGGGGTGACGGAAGCACAACAATGGTGCTGCCGGACTATCGCAATAGGGTTATCCAAGGTGGAGATACTATAGCCGTTAAGGCTGCTGGATTACCT
>UMHC01042224.1_pt1 | contig 142567 bp, 113 predicted proteins | sample 1965381 | NCBI WGS metagenome assembly UMHC01 (sample SAMEA4836083, study PRJEB28245) | human gut metagenome | biome: gut microbiome; material: fecal sample | place: Denmark | collected 2008 | reverse complement strand
CCAAGGTTGGGGTCGCGAGTTCGAGTCTCGTTTTCCGCTCATAGAAAGAGGTCTGATTTTTATCGGACCTCTTTTTTGTTTTCTTAAAGTTGACGTTTGTCGTTCTGAAGTTGACGTTTGTAGTACTGAAACCGAGGACGGATTAACGTAAAATTATTGGTCATATCCATATTCTCTGTACTGTGAAGTCCGACAATTTTTCCGTTTCGCTATCTTGCTTGGATGCCTATTTTTTCTGTTTTTCGGGATCAGATAGTTTCTTTTTCTCTTCTCTATTAAAAAAAGCTTGTTTGCGCACACAGAAAAATACGTAGAAAGGCTTGTAGTTCATAAATTATGCTTAAATTTGCCGCGATTTGTAATGCTCACTTTGCAAAATGGCGGATACTATAAAACATCAAGGTATTGTGGAAAACATCAACGGTACCCATCTACAAGTGCGGATTGTTCAAACTTCTGCTTGTGCTGCATGCAGCATCAAGGGACACTGTACCTCGGCCGACGCTAAAGAAAAACTGATTGACGTGACCGACGAGGCTGCGGCGGAAACATATCGTCCCGGCGACCGTGTATGGGTGAAGGGCCAATTGTCTATGGGCGTAATGGCCGTCCTGCTGGCTTTCGTGGTGCCTTTTCTGGTGCTGGTCGTTTCTCTTTTTGTTTTTATGGCTATTTGGAACGACGAACTCGGTGCGGCGTTGGGCGCGCTGTTTCTGCTCGTGCCTTACTATTTTATATTGTGGCTGAACAAGTCGCGTTTGGGAAAGAAATTTTCTTTTTCCATCCAACCGATGAACTAACTAATAATTCAAAACAATTAATAAACAACTAACTTTATGAATGTAATTCTGATTGCAGTGATTTCGTTAGGAGTGATAGCGCTGGTACTGGCTGCCATCCTGTATGTCGCTTCCAAGAAATTCGCCGTGTATGAAGATCCGCGGATTGCTCAGGTGGCTGCTGTGCTGCCCCAGGCAAACTGCGGTGGATGTGGTTACCCAGGTTGTAGCGGATTTGCCGACGCTTGCGTGAAGGCTGGTTCGCTGGAAGGTAAACTTTGTCCGGTTGGCGGACAGCCGGTCATGGCAAAGGTTGCCGATATCCTCGGTTTGGCCGCTGCCGCTTCTGAACCGATGGTGGCAGTAGTAAGATGTAATGGTACTTGTCAGAACCGTCCGCGCATCAACCAGTATGACAGCGCGAAGAGCTGCGCCATTGCGGCTTCGCTGTATGGTGGTGAAACCGGTTGTAGCTATGGCTGTCTGGGATGTGGCGACTGCGTGTCGGCCTGCCAGTTCGGTGCCATCCGAATGAATCCCGAGACAGGGCTTCCCGAAGTGGACGAGACCAAGTGTACGGCCTGTGGTGCGTGTGCCAAAGCTTGTCCGCGCAACATTATCGAAATTCGTCCCCAGGGCAAGAAGTCACGTCGCGTGTACGTACAGTGTGTCAACAAGGATAAAGGTGCCGTGGCACGCAAGGCTTGTACGGCTGCCTGCATCGGTTGTGGCAAGTGCGTGAAGGTATGTGCTTTCGAAGCCATTACGCTGGAGAATAACCTGGCTTACATCGATCCGAACAAGTGTAAATCTTGCCGTAAGTGTGAAGAGGTTTGTCCGCAGAACGCCATCATTGCCCTGAACTTCCCTCCGCGTAAGCCGAAGACGGAAGAAGGAGCCGCTCCGGCTGCTGCCTCGAAGACTGCTGCTCCGAAGGCAGAGGCTCCCAAAGCTGAGGCTTCAAAACAGACTCCCGAACCCCCCAAAGCCGAAGCATAATCAACTAGAATCATAAACGACTAAAATACAGAATTTGTATGTTGAAAACATTTTCAATCGGTGGTGTTCATCCACACGAAAATAAACTTTCAGCACATCAGCCCATCATCAAGGCAGAAGTTCCTGCCAAGGCCGTCATTCTGTTGGGGCAGCACATCGGTGCTCCTGCAAAGCCGATTGTAGCCAAGGGTGATGTTGTGAAAGTAGGTACGAAGATTGCCGAACCCGGTGGCTTTGTATCAGCAGCTATTCATTCGTCTGTCAGCGGTAAAGTTGCCAAGATTGATACGATTGTCGATGCCAGCGGTTACGCTAAACCTGCCATCTTCATCGACGTGGAAGGCGACGAATGGGAAGAAAGCATTGACCGCACCGATACGCTGGTGAAGGAATGCAACCTGACTCCCGAAGAAATTGTCAAGAAGATAGCCGATGCCGGTATTGTTGGTATGGGTGGTGCCTGCTTCCCCACGCAAGTGAAGCTTTGCCCGCCTCCTGCATTCAAGGCCGAATGTGTCATCATTAATGCTGTGGAATGTGAGCCTTACCTGACGGCCGACCACCAGCTGATGCTGGAACATGCCGAAGAAATCATGGTAGGTGTGACGATCCTGATGAAAGCTGTCAAGGTGAATAAAGCATTCATTGGTATCGAAAACAACAAGCCCGACGCTATTCAGCTGATGACGAAGGTCGCTTCTTCTTATTCCGGTATCGAGGTAGTTCCCTTGAAAGTGAAATATCCGCAGGGCGGTGAAAAGCAATTGATCGATGCCATTATTAAGCGTCAGGTGGCTGCCGGTGCGTTGCCTATTTCTACGGGTGCCGTAGTGCAGAACGTAGGTACAGCCTTCGCTGTGTATGAAGCTGTGCAAAAGAACAAACCGTTGTTCGAACGTGTCATCTCTGTAACAGGTAAATCGCTGACGAAACCTTCCAACTTCCTGGCACGTATCGGTACGCCGATGCAGCAACTGATTGACGCTTGCGGTGGCCTGCCCGAAGATACAGGCAAGATTATCGGCGGTGGGCCGATGATGGGTAAGGCATTGGTCAATACCGATGTTCCTACCGCTAAAGGCAGTTCCGGTATCCTGATCATGAACAACAAGGAAGCCAAGCGCGGAGCCGTACAGCCTTGTATCCGTTGTGCCAAGTGTGTAGGTGCCTGTCCGATGGGATTGGAGCCTTTCCTGCTTGCCACGGTTTCGGCTCACGGCGATTTCGAACGTGTGGAAAAAGAGGACATCATGTCGTGCATTGAGTGTGGTTCATGTCAGTTCACTTGTCCGTCCAATCGTCCGATGCTTGACTACATCCGTTTGGGTAAAGCTAAGGTCGGAGCTATGATACGTGCCCGTCAGGCCAAGAAGTAAGAATAGTAAAGAACAGAATTCAAGAACATTTATGAATAAATTAATTGTATCCCTTTCGCCCCACGTTCATGGAGGTGACAGCGTGAAGAAGAATATGTACGGCGTGCTCATCGCACTGCTGCCGGCCTTCCTCGTGTCCCTCTACTTTTTTGGAGTGGGTGCTTTGATTGTGACTTTGACTTCCGTATTGGCTTGCGTGTTCTTTGAGTGGGCCATCGGTAAGTTTATCATGAAGAAAGAAACTACGACCATTTGCGACGGTTCGGCTATTATCACAGGTGTGTTGCTGGCCTTTAACTTGCCATCCAATCTGCCTGTCTGGATTATTATCATTGGTGCTTTGTTTGCCATTGGTGTTGGCAAGATGTCGTTCGGTGGTTTAGGTTGTAACCCTTTCAATCCTGCTTTGGTAGGTCGTGTGTTCCTGTTGTTGTCTTTCCCTGTGCAGATGACTAGCTGGCCTGCTGTCGGACAGCTGACCGCTTACACGGATGCTGTGACCACTGCTACTCCGCTGGCTATCATGAAGGGCGTAGCAAATGGCGCTCCTGGCTTCTCTATGGATCAGCTTCCCGGTGCATTGGATTTGTTTTTCGGAAACAATCCTGGTTGTATCGGTGAAGTAAGTGCCGTAGCTCTGTTGTTGGGCCTGGTATATATGTTGTGGAAGAAGATCATTACGTGGCACATTCCCGTATCTATCCTGGTAACGGTGTTTGTGTTCGCGTCCATTATGCACTGGGTTGATCCTGACAAGTACGCTTGTGGTTTGGTTCACTTGCTTTCCGGTGGTCTGATGCTGGGTGCTGTGTTCATGGCAACCGATTATGTAACTTCTCCGATGAACCACAAGGGAATGCTGATCTATGGTGTCTGCATCGGTTTGCTGACTGTGATCATCCGTCTGTTTGGTGCATATCCCGAAGGTATGTCGTTCGCCATTCTGATCATGAACGCGTTCACTCCGCTTATTAATACGTATGTCAAACCTAAACGCTTCGGGGAGGTGGCTAAGAAGAAATGAAAAAGTTAGAATCATCTTTAAAGAATATGTTGCTGGTACTTACAGGGGTGACTGCAATCTCCGTAGCGTTGCTGGCTTATGTGAATGAATTGACCAAGGAACCGATTGCGGCAGCCAATGCCAAGACATTGAGCGATGCTGTAAAGGCGGTGGTTCCCGGTTTTGACAACGACCCGATTGCTGAAAAGAAAATGCAGGAAGTAAATGGCGTGGAGTATGCTGTATACCCTGCAACTAAGAGTGGTGAGTTTATCGGTGCTGCTGTCGAGGCATCAGCCATGGGTTTCGGAGGCGACTTGCGTGTGCTGGTAGGTTTTGATGCCCAGGGTAATATTATAGATTACTCCTTGCTGTCCCATGCCGAAACTCCGGGTTTGGGTTCCAAAGCGTCTGACTGGTTTAAGAAAGGAAATAAGGGCGACATCACCGGCAAGAATCCTGGAAACGCTCCGTTGACAGTGAGCAAGGATGGTGGTGAAATAGATGCCATCACGGCTTCTACCATTACTTCACGTGCTTTCTTGAACGCAGTGAATACGGCTTATGCAGCTTACGCCGGACAGAATACAGCTGACGGAGCTACAGGAGCCACTCAAAAGAATGTTGAACCCGCTGCCGAATCTGCCGCAACAGATTCTATCAGCGCCAAATAAGAAAGGAGCCTGACTTATGAATAACTTTAAAGTTTTGATGAACGGCATTATCAAGGAGAATCCGACATTTGTGCTTCTGCTTGGTATGTGTCCTACGCTGGGTACCACTTCTTCCGCCATCAACGGTATGGGTATGGGACTGGCCACCATGTTTGTGCTCATTTGCTCCAATGTGGTAATCTCTGCCATTAAGAATCTTATTCCCGACATGGTGCGAATCCCGTCGTATATTGTGGTCATCGCTTCATTTGTGACGTTACTCCAGATGGTGATGCAGGCTTATGTTCCGGCGTTGTATGCCACGTTGGGTTTGTTCATTCCATTGATTGTGGTGAACTGTATCGTGTTAGGACGTGCTGAAGCTTTTGCTGCTAAGAATAATCCGGTAGCATCTCTGTTTGACGGTCTCGGTATCGGCCTGGGATTTACCATTGCCTTGACGCTGCTTGGCGCTGTCCGTGAGTTTTTGGGTACAGGAAAGATGTTCGGTCTTTCACTGATTCCCGAAGAATATGGTATGCTGATATTTGTTTTGGCACCGGGTGCCTTCATCGCGTTGGGTTATCTCATCGCTTTGGTGAACCGCCTGAAGAAAGCCTGAGGCTGCGACAACCATCGGCGGGTGTACCTGTCTGGTTGCCAATTATTAACCGTTAATTGATTAGAAGATGGAATATATCTTAATATTTATTTCGGCAGTCTTTGTAAACAACATCGTACTGTCACAGTTCTTGGGTATTTGTCCGTTTTTGGGCGTTTCCAAGAAAGTGGATACAGCACTGGGAATGTCGGCAGCTGTAGCCTTTGTGCTCACCATTGCCACGATTGTCACTTTCCTGTTGCAGAAGTATGTGCTCGATGCACTGAACTTGGGCTATCTGCAGACCATTACTTTTATTCTTGTTATCGCTGCGTTGGTTCAGATGGTGGAAATCATTCTGAAGAAAGTATCGCCTTCGCTTTATCAGGCTTTGGGCGTATTCCTCCCTCTGATTACAACTAACTGCTGTATTTTGGGTGTGGCCATTTTGGTTATTCAGAAGAATTATGACCTTCTGACTGGTGTGGTATATGCATTCTCTACAGCTCTTGGTTTTGGTTTGGCATTGACTTTGTTTGCCGGCTTGCGTGAGCAAATGAGCCTTGTTAACATACCGAAGGGTATGCAGGGAACTCCTATTGCATTGATTACAGCTGGTCTTCTGGCTATGGCTTTTATGGGCTTCTCAGGAGTTGTGAAGATCTGATACGCTGACACGCATTGAAATAATGACGTGCCGACCTGTTTGGATGAAAGTAGAAATACTTTTCATGCAGAAAAACAGGCCGGCACGTTTTTTTTCTTGTTTTCTGTATATAAATTTAAAAATGTTTGCTACTTTTGTACCAGTAAAAGACCTAAAAACTAAAACATCTCTACTTATGAAAGAAAGAATATTAGTGACAGGAGGTACCGGATATATTGGTTCTCATACTGTTGTAGAACTTCAAAACGCAGGTTATGAAGTAGTTATCATTGACAATTTGTCTAATTCCAGTGCTGATGTAGTAGACAATATTGAAAAGGTATCAGGTATCCGTCCGGCGTTTGAGAAACTTGATTGTTTGGATTTTGAGGGACTTGACGCCATGTTCTCCAAATATACAGGCATTAAAGCAATCATTCATTTTGCTGCCAGCAAAGCTGTGGGTGAGTCTGTCGAGAAACCTTTGAAATATTATCGCAATAATTTGGTTTCTTTGATTAACTTGCTTGAGTTGATGCCTAAACATGGGGTAGAAGGAATTGTATTTTCTTCTTCATGTACGGTATATGGTCAGCCCGATGTTTTGCCTGTAACAGAAGCTGCGCCTATTAAAAAGGCTGAATCTCCCTATGGAAATACCAAGCAGATTAATGAAGAGATTATTCGTGATACTGTAGCTTCGGGTGCGCCTATTAATGCTATTATGTTGCGTTACTTCAATCCGATCGGTGCTCATCCAAGCGCATTGCTCGGCGAATTGCCAAACGGTGTTCCCCAGAACCTCGTTCCTTACCTGACGCAGACAGCTATCGGAATCCGCGAGAAATTGAGCGTATTCGGTGATGATTATGATACTCCTGATGGTTCTTGTATCCGCGACTTCATCAATGTAGTCGATCTGGCCAAGGCACATGTGGTAGCTATTAACCGTATTCTGCAGCACAAGCAGAAGGAAAAAGTGGAAGTGTTCAACATTGGTACAGGTCGTGGTCTCTCTGTACTTGAACTCATTAAAGCTTTTGAAACTGCGACAGGTGTGAAGCTAAACTATCAGATTGTAGGCCGTCGTGCCGGTGATATTGTAAAAGTATGGGCTGACCCGACATTGGCTAACGAGGAGCTGGGTTGGAAGGCTGAAACCTCAATTGAAGATACTGTACGTTCTGCATGGAACTGGCAGTTGAAACTTCGTGAAAGAGGCATTCAATAAAGAATAATAGATTAAATAAGAAAAAATACATAACCTCATTGAACAAATGTTTCATGATATTTGTTCATTGAATGCAATATGTCGCCGATATGTGTATGTGAATATCCATAGAAGGTGTTTTATGTGAAAACATAATAGGCATAATTGCATAGTAGTTTTGTCGTGTTTTATTTTGTGTTTGTGTTGTGAATAGGTCCTGTCGTGACGACAGGGCCTATTTTTATTATTATGATTGCCATTTACATGTAGACGGAGTGTTGGTTTAGATCTGGTGGATAATAAAGTAACATTTATTGTGATTTCCTCTTCTTAAAGCTAATACATGTTACATTCGCAGGGCAATGCTCAAAAAAAGTGAAAGAGACTTGTTTCTTACAAGATGTACTCTTACTTTTGGGAATACATTTTAAATAATTAAAGCAATATGAAAAAATTAATCTTATCTCTTGCACTGTGTTGTGCAGCAACAAACTTTTTTGCTCAGGAAGCAGATCTCGCAAAATTGAGAGACGACGGTATCGCAGCCTTGGAAGCCAAGGATTATCAAAAAGCCTATACCAATTTCAGTAATTATCTGAACCAGACAAACAATCAAGACTCAGTTATCGCATTTAATTGTGGTATTTGTGCCGATAAAATAAAGAAATCTGAAGATGCTGTGAAATACTTTGATATAGCTGTACAGAAGAAATACAATCTGGTTAATGCTTATATCGGAAAAGCGGGTGCATTAAAAGACTTGAAAAAGAACGATGAATATCTTGCTACTATTAAGGAAGGATTGAAAGAAGTTCCGGGCGACAAGTCTCTGACCAAGATGTATACTACTTATTATCTGAACGCTGGCATTACAGCACAGAAAGCCGGTAAGACAGCAGCTGCTGAAGAAGCATACAAAGAAATTCTGGAAGTTCAGAAAAACAATACAAATGCTTTGTACAGCCTTGGTGCATTGAAATACAACGATGCTACCAAGACATTGGCTACTGACAGAGATAAGGCTAAAACTATTTATACAGAGGCTAAGGGTTATTTGGAGTCTGTTGCCAAGCTTTTGACCAACCCAAAGCAAAAAGCAATGTTGGACAATGTAAATGGTATGCTGAAGCAAATTGATATTCAGTTACAAGCTGAATAATTCTTTTCTGTCTTTAGAGAAAGAATAAAAGAGGGTGCGTTCATGCAACGCATCCTCTTTTTGTATATATTAATCCTGACTTAGTCTGTAAGCTCAATGATTATGTCTCTAAAGTGAAGCTTTAGGAACATAAAGTACCACTTTACATCGCTCAAGTAGAGGTTGGTTGTTATCAGATGAAAAGAGCCACATCAATTCTTTTTAGAGAATGATGTGGCCCCTTTTAATTGAGCTTTTATGTTCTAACGCTCCTTACTTCTTTCTTTTCAACACAACAGCTGTACGCGCAGGGATATATAGTTTCATCCATTCTTTCTTTTCCTTCTTATAGAGAGGGTCGGGGATGGTGAAATGTTTCACGCTGTCGTCGGCAAATCCGTAACCTCCATAAGCGGGATCGTCGGTGTTGAGAATAACTTCGTAACAACCGGCAGGTACCAGGAATCCGTAGTCTGTAAACGACTGCTTTGGATTGAAATTGAAAACAAATACCAAATCCTTACGCATATAGGCGAGTATCTGGTCGCCGTCGTTGTGCCAGATTTCCTGGACAGGAGTAGCCTGGAAGTTTTTAATGCTCTTGATGACCTGCAGCATGGCAGCGTCGAAGTCGCCCAAGTAGTGGTAGGCCAGGTTCTTGTTGTCCACCAGGTTCCATTGGCGACGGGCATACTTGCACGACCATCCGTTGCCTTCGCGTGGGAAGTCTATCCATTCGGGATGTCCGAACTCGTTGCCCATGAAGTTGAGGTAACCTCCATTGATAGTAGTGGCTGTCAGCAGGCGGATCATCTTGTGCAGGGCAATACCGCGTTTCACAACGTAATTCTCGTCGCCTTTCTGCATGTGCCAGTACATGTCTGCGTCTATCAGGCGGAAGATGATGGTCTTGTCGCCCACCAGTGCCTGGTCGTGGCTTTCGGCATACGAGATGGTCTTCTCGTCGGAACGGCGGTTGGTTACTTCCCAGAACATGCTTGAAGGTTTCCAGTCTTCATCGATCTTTTCTTTAATAGTTTTAATCCAGTAATCTGGGATATTCATGGCCATTCGGTAGTCGAAGCCGTATCCTCCATCTTCGTACTTGGCGGCCAGTCCGGGCATACCCGACACTTCTTCAGCTATAGTGATTGCTTTAGGATTTACTTGATGAATCAGTCGGTTTGCTAAGGTCAGATAACAGATGGCATTGTCATCCTGATGGCCATTGAAGTAGTCGCCATAGTTGCAGAATGCTTCTCCCAGTCCGTGGCTGTAGTAGAGCATGGAGGTCACGCCATCGAAGCGGAAACCGTCGAAGCGGTATTCTTCCATCCAGTACTTACAGTTGGAGAGCAGGAAGTGAATGACTTCATTTTTGCCATAGTCGAAGCAGAGTGAGTCCCATGCCGGATGTTCGTGGCGGTCGCCGGGATAGAAGTATTGGTTGGGGTCGCCGGCAAAGTTGCCCAGGCCTTCTACTTCGTTCTTCACAGCGTGTGAATGTACAATGTCCATGATGACTGCAATACCCATGCTGTGAGCCGTATCAATCAGTTCCTTCAGCTCATCGGGAGTGCCGAAGCGTGACGAAGCGGCAAAGAAGCTAGACACGTGGTATCCGAAGCTACCGTAGTAAGGGTGTTCTTGGATAGCCATGATCTGGATACAGTTGTAGCCGTCCGCAGCTACACGTGGCAAAACTTTTTCTTGAAATTCTTTATAGGAGCCTACTTTTTCTTCCTGTTGCGCCATGCCGATGTGGCATTCGTAGATCAGCAATGGATCGGTTGCCGCTTTGAAGGCGCGTTTTTTCATTTTGTACGGTTTCTCGGGATCCCATACCTGCGCACTGAATATCTTAGTTTCATCATCTTGTACGACGCGGGTGGCCCATGCAGGAATGCGTTCGCCGCATCCGCCTTCCCAGTACACTTTCAGTTTGTACAGGTCGCCGTGTTTCAGTACGTCAGCCGGGAGTTTCAGTTCCCAATTACCATTGTTTTTACGTTTCAGGCTGAATTTTTTCTCTTTCTTCCAGCCGTTGAAAGTTCCAATCAGAAAAATTTGGGTAGCGTTGGGAGCCCATTCACGGAAAACCCAGCCGCTTTCAGTACGATGCAGACCGAAGTAAAGGTAGCCGGATGCAAAGTCAGAGAGCGTCTTTTTTCCATTATTTGTTAGCTCGGCTTCCTTGCTTATCGCATACTGATGACGTCCGTTGATGGCATCGGCATAAGGCTCCAGCCAAGGATCGTTTTTTATGAGATTAAGTGTTTCCATAACGGATGAGTTTTATTGTTGGTTCAATTTAATTTAAGCTTTTACTTTAACGATAATTTTCTTCACGCCATCGGGAGTGATGCCTGGAGCATGTCCGTCCTGAGGGAAGAAAATGGCAAACATGCCGGGTTTCACGTCGATGTAGCTTTCAGCCAGTCCCTCGAAGAAGGTGATGTCTTTTTCTGCGTTGTAAGGGGCATCAGCAGGCTGACAATCGCAAGCGGGGGTATAGCCCATAATTTCGGTTCCTGATAAGGGGATTTGAATGTCGATAAAGTCTCTGTGAGTTTCAAGGCGTGCCTGTTCTTTGGTCTTGGGCTTGGTCTCCGTTACATTTACAAGCAGGTCCTTGCCTTTCAGTTCAGTTTTGCCAAGCTCAAGCGTATTCAAGTCACGCGATTTCAAAAACTCAACGGCTTGGGCGAACAGAGGGTTCAGTGATACATACTTTTCTATGTTTTCCAGTTTGTCTATTACCATAATCCAAATGTTTTAGTTAGTTATAATCAATTTTATTCGAAATCATCTATCGTGTAGTTTACGAAGTCTGCAAAGCGTTTCATCTGACGGAAGATATCTGTTGTACGGTCCAAGAAATCTGGAGCCAGAAAGAAATCGTCAGACAAGGGACTGTTGACGGTATATTCCTTGCATTGCAGGTATTTCAGGTAAGGGAAATTCTTGGGAAAGCCTTTCGGGGCAGTTTTCAGGAACGTTTCGCCGACGACAGGGAAGTAGTGGCTGAAAGCGGGATCTTCCACAATAGCTCGGAACTCGTCGATATTGTCATATACGGCTTGGCGCAAGGCTTTCAGCAGGGCAGGAGGGGGACAATAGCTTCCTCCGGCCAGCAGACAGTTACCGGGTTGCAGGTGGATGTAGTAGCCACAATGATCTGATTTTTTTCCTTTGGCGTTGATATAGCCTCCCATATGTATTTTGTAGGGCGTTTTATCTTGGCTGAAACGTGTGTCGCGGTAGATGCGGTAGGTACAGTCTTTGGCTTCGATACCACGAATCGTTTCGTCGAACGTTGAAATGCGTGCGATGACAGCCGTCAAGAGATTTTCGAATTCACTACGGGCCGATTCGTAAGCATCGCGATGGGTATTGAACCAGTCGCGATTATTATTGGCGGCCAGGTCTTTCAAATACCGGAATATAACAGGAATGTCCATATTCTGTCTCTTTTATCAATGTGACAAACTTACGAATAATATTTCTAAAATGCCAAATAATGGTAAAAAAAAGCATCGGTTTTGGGGTAAACCGATGCTCTTAAAGCATTCATTAAATCAACAGACGCCTCTGTTGTGCCTCCACCTACTTTCACAAGCCGGCTTCTGGTCTCAATTAATCTTATATCTAATACTATGAAAAACACATTTATATAACAGACGAAGTATCTGTTTTGTTCAGCAGGAAAATGATTTTTTCTCTTATCTTTGCGGAAAAAATAAGAAGAAACATCATGAAAGAGTATTCATACGATGAAGAAAGCGTCAAGGCCTTGTGTGATTGGGCGGTTCACGCCACTTTCCCGAAAGAGGCGGATTTGAACGAGGCAGAGCATATTTTCGATGTAGACCGTTATGTTCAGGCCAATTTGAACGATATCAAAGCGCATTACCCTGATCCGTTTTATCATCCGGCTATTACGCGATTGTATCTGTTGAAAGATATTATGGAAGGAAAGGATACGGAGTAACGCTGCAAGAAAACGGATAATGATTCTGATAGGTAATACCCGACATATTTCGTCCTTGATGCAAAATTCTGCATCAGGGACGGTGTGCCGGGCATTTCTTTTGTCTGTTTACAGCGTGAACTTCAGTATCTTTGCGCTGTATCCTTTAACGGTTATGTCTGTGGCCTTGTAGGGCAGCAGGCAGACGGTTTCTTCAGCGCCAGTGAGCAGATCGACGGCCTGGTAGTGTTCTACTTGCGGCATTTGCAGGTAGCTGAAGGCGTGGGAAGGGATGTTGACTGCCACGTCGGCAGTGGCGGAGTCGAAGTTGGCGACGATGAGCAGCACTTCGTTGCCGTGTTTGCGGAGGAAGGCATACTGGCGGTGTTCGTTGAAGCGCCAGCCGCCAATGTTGGCATACATCAGGTCGAAGAACAGGCCGTGGGCAATGGCTTCCTCTTGACGGCAGAGGGTGAGGACGCGCTGGTAAACGTCATGCAGACGTTGTTCGTCGTCGGTCAGCATGCGCCCGTCGAACTTGCCGCCGTCGCGCCAACGGCGGATGGTCCCCACACTCCAGTAGTCGAAGATAGTGGTACGTCCGTCGCGTCCGCTGAAGCCTTCGTGATCCATGCCGGGTTCGCCAAACTCCTGTCCGAAGTAGATCATCATGGGGTTGGTATTCATGCAGGCCGATACGACCAAGGCAGGGATGGCTTTCCAAGGATTTCCGGCAAAAAAGTCGGAGGCGATGCGCTGTTCGTCGTGGTTTTCCAGGAAATTGAGCATGCGTTGCTCGATGCCACCCAGACTTTGCCAGCAACGGGTGATGGCGGTAGCTGATTCGTTACTGCAGACGATGGCGCGGAGTGTATCGTAGAGTCCTACCTTGTCATACAGGTAGTCGAAGTGGCCGCGGTCCAGGTAGTTGCGATATTCGTAGGGGTTATAGACTTCGGCGATGAAGAGCAGATGGGGATACTTTTCTTTTACTTGTGGGATGGCCCATCCCCAGAATTCGACGGGCACCATCTCCGCCATGTCGCAGCGGAAGCCGTCTATGTCTTTCGCGGCCCAAAAGAGGAGGATGTCCCGCATCTTTTCCCACGTGTCGGGGATAGGGTCGAAGTGGCGGGTGCCACCGTTCTGGTAGTCTACGCCGTAGTTCAGTTTCACTGTCTCGTACCAATCGTCAATCGTAGGGCAAGCATCGAAGCGGTTGTTGCCCGTAGCTTTGGCGGGATATTCATGATAGGGTTCAGCAGCACTGCCTTGCATGTCGAACTGCCCGTGGAGCTCGCTTTGCGGGATGTAGTAGAAGTTGTTGTAGGGGCTAAAGGCATAATGTGGATCGTCGTTGGCACCAAGCTGTGAAGTGCCGTCGGGCTGGGCGTCGGAGTGGTATTGGCGTGCCACGTGGTTGGGCACAAAGTCTATGATGACTTTCAGGCCGGCGCGGTGGGTACGCTGTACCAGATTTTCGAATTCCTTCATACGTCCGGGAACGTCCTTGGCCAGGTCGGGGTCTACGTCGTAGTAATCCTTGATGGCATAGGGCGAACCGGCCTTACCCTTGACTACGGCAGGATGGTCGGGGCGGATGTTGTAGCGTCGGTAGTCAGTTTGTGTGGCGTGCTCGATGATGCCCGTGTACCAGACGTGAGTGGCACCCAGCCGCTTGATTTCGCCCAGGGCCTTACCCGTGAAGTCGGCCATTTTACCGCAGCCGTTTTCGGCCAGGTTGCCGCCGTGGATGCAGTGGTTATTGTTGTTTCCGAAGAGTCGGGTGAACACTTGGTAGATGATGAGTTTGTTGTCGATGTCGTTCATGGTTTTTTATGTTATTACTGTTGGGTTGTTGATCGGGTTTTCATTTTTCTTCCGTCTTCCAGAGGCTCCCGTTTTCCTCCAGCAGGCGGGCAATGGTCTCCTGTGTCGTTTCGTAGCCGTGCATGAAGATTTCCTCCGCTTTTTCCAGTTCGCGGTTGCTGTAATCGGCCAGATTGGTGGGCTCGATGAGTAGGTCGGCCTTCTCGCGTTCGGGGAAGGTGTTGGAGCGGAACATGAAGTTGTACGAGCGCAGGGCGATGCTGACAATGTTCATTTTGTACTTGGGCGCCAGCAGGGGGCTGACGTTGATGGCCACTACCTTCTCGCAGATACGCCGGATGATGCTCACGGGCAGGTTCATCAGTACGCCGCCGTCCACGTAGTTGGTGCCGTCGATGCAGACAGGTGCGAAGAGCACCGGCATGCAGCACGAGGCGGCCACGCGCTCGGCAATGTCACCCTTGTGGAAGTGGACTAGCCGTCCATGGTCCAGGTCGGTAGCCGTCACGATGAGCGGCGTCTTCAGTTGCTCCAGGCGCTTGGCCTTGAGGTTGGTGCGCAGGAAGTCGATGAATTCGTCCAGTTCGAACAGCCCCACTTTGGGGATGACCAGCTTCGTCAGATCCTGGAACGTGTGGCCGGCGAAGAAGCGAAGCACGTCGTGCGGCTCGTTGCCGTCGGCATAAAAGACGCCCGCCAAGGCTCCGGCACTGACGCCGGAGAGGACGTCGGGGCGGATGCCGTGCTCCAGCAGGGCCTGCATGACGCCCAGGTGGGCAAAACCCTTGATGAAGCCCCCGCTCAGGGCGAAGCCTGTCGGGTATTTATAAGTGAAATAGTTGTTGGCAGTCGCTTCCATAAACATGTTTTTTATCGGGCACGAAGTTAGTGATTTTCTCAAAAGAAGATAGAAAGTCGGGCAGAAAAACGCATTCGGCAGGGTTCCCGAGGCCTTGTTTGTGTAGAAAAATATTTTTTTCTGCTCTTCCGAGGGGTCGGACAGGTAGCTAAAATCTTTTGGCAAACGAGACGCTCCCCCTTCCGGCGCGGGGCAGGGCCTTCGGAGGCCGCCTGCGGTGCGGAAGGGGGAGCGTTTCAGAAGCGGGACCTTTCGGGACCCCTTATTTGCAGGCCAGAGCACGGAGCACCCAGTAACCGCCCAGCCACTGGAGCAGCATGCCCGGTACGCCGATTCGGAAATCTTGTGCAGCCAGGTGGAAGTCGCCGCAGAGCAGCCACTCGAAGCCTGTGCCAACAACCTGATAGGCCAGTACGGCGGCGAGCAGGCCTCCGAACAGCACCTTGTCCTTGGCCCGACGGGCTACGATCGAGGCGGCCACGGCCAGCAAAGTGGACTTGATGAGGATGGCGGGCAATACGGCGGCAGCAGGCATGGCGAAAAGCAGGTGGTTGACTACGGGCGACAGAACGGCTGTCAGCAGACCCACGCGCAGCCCGAATTTATAGGCGGCCACGAGTGTAAAGAAGTAGATGGGCAGCAGAGTGGGGCCTCCCAGCGGCAGAAGGTGGCAGAGCTGCGGCAAAAGGATGTTGCCTGCTACGAACAGCAGGGCAAATAGATAGGTTTTTACGTTCCCGAACGGGAGGGAATAGAGTTTTGCAGATGTATTCATCATCATGGTTTTTATGTTCTTTATGGGTTACACAATCAGTTCGTAGTTGCGGGTGCCGATACCGATGGCTTCGGCGTGTTCCAGTCCGGCCTGCCAGTTGGTGTTGGGGTGGATGAGGTGGAACTTGTCGCAGCCGCAAAGGTCGTCGTGCTCGTGCTTGTTGCCCAGCACATTGTTACCGTGGAGCACGGGCGTCTGGTTCACCAGATCCGCGCAGGCCTGGTCGAGAGCCACGGGATCGGTCGAAGCCAGGATGCCCAGGTCGGGGATGATGGCGGCGTCGTTGTGGTTCCAGCAGTCGCACTCGGGCGATACGTTCATCACGAAGCTGACGTGGAAGTGGGGCTTGTCCTTGAGCACGGCCTTGGTATATTCGGCTATCTTGTAGTTCATGTTCTCCGACGTGTCCCAGCTACCAACAACGGCACCGTCGTGCTGGCACAGGGCGACGCACTGTCCACAGCCCACGCACTTCGAGTAGTCAATCTCGGCTTTGCGGTCGGCGTTCAGGTGGACGGCGTCGTGGGCACAGTGCTTCACGCAGATGTTGCAGCCGATGCAGTTCGCCGTGTCAATCTTCGGTTGGGCGGAGGCGTGCAGTTCCAGTTTGCCGGGAACAGCGGCGGCTCCCATGCCCAGGTTCTTCAGTGCGCCGCCGAAGCCTGCCTGTTCGTGTCCTTTGAAGTGAGTCATGCTGATGACGATGTCCGCATCGGCGATGGCTGTACCGATTTTAGGTGCCTTGCAGTATTTGCCGTCAATGGGTATTTCGCGGTAGTCGGTTCCTTTCAATCCGTCGGCAATGATGACTTGACATTGGGCGGAGATAGGGTTGAATCCATTTTCCATCGCACTTTCCGGATGGTCCACGGCGTTGGCGCGGCGGCCGGAGTAGAGCGTGTTGCAGTCGGTCAGGAACGGTTTGGCGCCGTAGCTGCGCAGCAGGTTAGCCATGCGTGCGGCGTAGTTTGGGCGGATGTAGGCCAGGTTACCCGGCTCACCGAAATGTATCTTGATGGCCACGAAACTGTCCTTCAGGGGCAGCTGGGCAATGCCTGCCTTCTTCACCAGGCGCTCCATCTTGTCGAGCAGATTGGAGGTGGGCGAAGTGCGCAGGTCTGTGAAGTAAACTTTTGCTTTTTCCATGTCTTTTTACCTATTTGTAATTACATCTGTGGCAAAATTAACGGAAAATATCCATATAAATAGGTATTTGTAACTAAAAAATCAGCCGTCGCCTTTCTTTCCGTAATCGGGGTAGCGACGGCTGTAATCGGTGTACAGATGTGGATGTCTCAATCAATGAATTTTAGGCAGACAGGTTTGGTCGTTTTGATGCGTCGGCCCGTGTCTGTCAGCAGGCCGGTCGAGGCGTCTCGGGCGAAGATCTGGATCTCGTCGGTGTCGCGGCAGGCCACGAGCAGATACTGTCCGTTGGGAGTCAGAACGAAGTTGCGTGGATGGATGCCCGTTGGCTGATAGCCCGCCTTGCTGAGCGTGCCATCCTCGGGGTTAACGCGGAAAATGGCCAGTCCGTCGCCTTTCAGGCGGTTGGAGGCGTAGAGGAAGCGTCCGTCCGGCGAGAGGTGGATGTCGGCGCTGCCTCGGGCGTCTAGCGTATCGGCCTGGATGGTCTGCATCAGACTCAGGCTATCGCCGTCATAAGTGAAGGCCATTACTTCGCCGGAAAGTTCCGTGATGAGGTAGGCAAAGCGGCCGTCGGCGGAGAATACGGCGTGGCGTGGGCCAGAGCCGGGAGTCAACCGGATGTCTGAAGCACGCTGTCTGTCCACCAACGGCGTGTTGCTGCCCTTCTGTCGGGTGTTCAGCGGGAAGCGGTGGATGCGGTCGGTACCGAGGTCGTTGGCCAGCAGGTAATGGTTGTCCGGCGTGAAGTAGACGAAGTGCAGGTGGGGAATGGCCTGGCGTTCCTTCTCGGGACCGCTGCCTTCGAAGCCGATGGTCTGTCCTGGCTTCAAGCGGCCTTCTCCATCGAGCGGAAAGAAGGAAATGTTGCTGCCGTTGTAGTTGGCCGTTACGACGTAGTCCTCTTCAGGGCTCAGTGCAATGTGACAAGGGGCAGCACCCTGCGTAGGTTGGGAGTTGATGAGGGTCAAGGTGCCAGTGGCGGCGTCGAAGGTCAGTGCGTTGGCACAGGCCGTGTCTCCGTCGTCTTCGCCTACGCTGTATACCCGCTTGCCGTCCTTCGATACAGTCTGGTAGGAGGGGTTGGAGATACCTTTCACTCCGCTCACGTATTGTCCTTCGCCGGTTACTTGGTTGAATTTATAGACTTTGATACCTTCCTGGTCGGCAGGACCGTAACTTCCCACCAACATATAGAGGGGATCCGAAGCGGATGTTGTGACTGCTTGCTGGGACTTCTTCCCTGTGCAGCCTGTCAGTATAGCGATGCCTGCACAGCATAAGATTAGTTTCTTGTTCATAGCTCATTAAGGATAAAAAAGGCTGCGTCGTTCAGGAGAAGATGCAGCCTTTTATGTGATTTTTATAGAATTTTGGATTATGCGATACCGTGGGCATTGACTGTGCTGTCAATCTTCTTGATCAAGCCCTGTAGTACGGCGCCGGGACCGCATTCAGTGAAGTCGGTAGCACCGTCGGCAATCATATTCTTTACAGACTGTGTCCAGCGTACGGAAGCCGTGAGCTGTGCTACGAGGTTCTTCTTGATTTCTGCCGGATCAGTGTGGGGCAGGGCATCCACGTTCTGGTAAACAGGGCACTTCGGCGTGTGGAAGTTGGTGGCGTTGATGGCAGCTTCCAGTTCTACCTTAGCAGGATCCATCAGCGGAGAGTGGAAAGCACCGCCTACCTTCAATGGCAGGGCACGCTTGGCGCCGGCTGCCTTCATCAGTTCGCAAGCTTTGTTGATGCCTTCGATGGAACCGGAGATAACAATTTGTCCCGGGCAGTTGAAGTTGGCAGCTACGCAAACTTCGCCTTCCTTGCTTACCTGTTCACAGATTTCCTCAACCTTCTCGTCCGGCAGAGCGATGATGGCAGCCATGGTAGAGGGATGAGCCTCGCAGGCTTTCTGCATGGCCATGGCACGTGCATACACCAGTTTCAGGCCGTCTTCAAAGCTCAGGGCACCGGCAGCAACCAGAGCCGAAAATTCGCCGAGCGAGTGACCGGCAGTCATTTCGGGCTTGAAGTCGTCGCCCATGCAGAGGGCGGAAATAACGGAGTGGAGGAATACGGCAGGCTGTGTCACCTTGGTCTGACGGAGGTCTTCGTCCGTACCGTTGAACATGATATCAGTAATGCGATATCCGAGGATATCATTGGCTTTTTCAAACAATTCTTTGGCCAGAGCCGAGTTTTCGTACAGGTCTTTGCCCATTCCTACGAATTGGGCGCCTTGGCCCGGAAATACAAATGCTTTCATCTTTTTAATTATTTGGTTTTGTAAAAAATAAGCTTTTGTTTCTGAAAAGCGCTGCAAAGGTAGGTCTTTTTCTGTTAACCACCACACAAATTCAGTCTTTTTGTGCAATCGGGTGTGTTTTCTTCTTTGGAATACAATAAGATGTTAGGAATACAATAAGATGGTCTCCCGGACTGCCCCTTTCTTCCCGCCGAAAGTCTTGATAACAGATATGTTGCGTCTTGCCGTAGGTATTGCGTCTTACAATTATCCTTTCCCATTTCTATACATATTGTATTCCGTATGATAATAAGCTTTTTCTATATTGTACGATATATGATATGTATTTATTTGTAAAATAGTAATTTATGGTATGCTTAAAAACATACTTTCAGCTTTTCTATTTTTCGTAAACATGTCTATCTTTGCAGTGCTGAACGAAAAAAGTGATAAACGCTATGGAACATACAATGCCCCTTGCCAACAACCACATCTCGGTGGATTGCGTCGTTTTTGGTTTTGACGGAGAGCAACTAAAGGTGCTGCTCGTGAAGCGAATGGGAGAGGAGAGCGGTGAAATCTTCCACGACATGAAACTGCCCGGCAGCCTGATTTACCAGGATGAAGACCTGGACGGTGCTGCCAAACGCGTGCTAAACGAGCTGACGGGACTAAAGTCGGTACGCTTGACACAGTTCAAGGCTTTCGGCTCCAAAGACCGCACGAAAAACCCCAAAGACGTTCACTGGCTGGAACGAGCCATTCAGTCGAAGGTGGACCGTATCGTGACCATTGCCTATCTGTCGCTGGTAAAGATCGATCGTGCCCTCAGTAAGAATCTGGATGACTATCAGGCTTGTTGGGTAGCTTTGCCTGAAGTGAAGGACCTGGCTTTCGACCACAACCTGATTATTCGCGAGGCGCTGATCTTCATTCGTCAGTACGTCGAGTTTAATCCTTCGATGTTGTTCGATCTATTGCCTCGTAAGTTTACCGCCCAGCAGTTGCGTCGCCTTTATGAACTGATATATAATAAGACCATCGATGTGCGAAACTTCCACAAAAAGATAGCAATAATGGACTACGTGGTACCGTTGGAAGAGAAGCAACAGGGCGTGGCACATCGTGCGGCACGCTATTACCGATTTGACAAAAAAATCTATAATAAAAAAAGAAGATAAACGATCATGTATTTATTAGGTTATGATATAGGAAGCTCGTCCGTCAAAGCGAGCTTGGTAGATGTTGCGAGCGGTAAGTGTGTGGCCTCGGCTTTTTATCCGAAGACGGAGGCACCCATTCTGGCGGTTAAGCAGGGATGGGCCGAACAAAATCCCGAAAGCTGGTGGACAAACCTGAAACTGGCTACGCAGGCCGTGTTACATGAGTCTGGTGCCGACGGTAGGAATATCAAGGCTATCGGCATCTCCTATCAGATGCACGGGCTGGTGTGTGTGGACCGTGAACAACGGGTACTAAGGCCGGCCATCATCTGGTGTGACTCGCGCGCTGTGCCCTACGGACAGCGGGCCTTTGAAACTTTGGGGCAGGAACGATGCCTGGCGCATCTGCTCAATTCGCCGGGTAACTTCACTGCAGCCAAGTTGGCATGGGTCAAGGAGAACGAGCCGCAGGTGTATGAACAGATAGATAAAATAATGCTTCCTGGCGACTATATTGCCATGCGTCTGACGGGCGAGGTGTGTACCACCGTCTCCGGACTGTCCGAAGGCATGTTCTGGGATTTCCGTCGCGGCTGCGTGGCCGATTTCCTGATGGACTACTACGGCTTCGACCACTCACTGATAGCCGATATCCGACCTGCTTTCGCTGAGCAGGGACGGGTGACGGCCGAGGTGGCCCGTGAACTAGGCCTAGCCGAGGGTATACCTGTCACCTACCGTGCGGGCGATCAACCTAACAATGCACTTTCGCTCAATGTATTCAACCCCGGTGAGATAGCCTCGACGGCAGGTACGAGCGGTGTGGTCTATGGTGTGAACGGCGAAGTGAATTACGATCCGCGCAGCCGTGTCAATACATTTGCACACGTCAACCACACGGCCGACCAGACCCGCCTGGGCGTACTCCTCTGCATCAACGGTACGGGTATCCTCAACTCGTGGGTGAAGCGCAACGTAGCTCCCGAAGGCATTTCATACGCCGAACTGAACGACTTGGCTGCCCAAGTGCCCATAGGTAGCGCTGGCGTCAGCATCCTGCCTTTCGGCAATGGTGCCGAGCGTATGCTGGAGAACCGTGAGACGGGCTGCTCCGTCTGCGGACTGAACTTCAATCTGCACGACCGCCGTCATGTGGCCCGTGCTGCGCAGGAAGGCATCGTATTCGCCTTTAAGTATGGCATCGACATCATGGAGCAGATGGGTATCCCCGTACAGAAGATACACGCCGGACGCGCCAACATGCTCCTCAGTCCCGTCTTCCGCGACACGCTGGCCGGTGTGACGGGCGCCACCATCGAGCTCTACGACACAGACGGTTCCGTAGGCGCTGCCAAGGGAGCGGGTATCGGTGCAGGTATCTATCGCGACAATGTCGAAGCCTTCGCTACGTTGGAGCGTCTGGCTGTCATCGAGCCGGACGGTACGCGGCGCGAAGAATACCGCGAGGCTTATGCCCGCTGGAAACAGTTATTGGAGAAAATGATTTAACTTGGAAATAAATAATAATTATAAAAATCGAGGCCTTGGCCTCACAAAACATCAGAAAGATTATGGCAACAAAAGAGTATTTTCCTGGTATAGGAAAGATTAAGTTTGAAGGTAAAGAGAGTAAGAATCCCATGGCGTTCCGCTATTACGACGCCGACAAGGTTATCATGGGCAAGAAAATGAGCGAATGGCTGAAGTTCGCCATGGCCTGGTGGCACACGCTGTGCGCCGAAGGCAGCGACCAGTTCGGCGGTGGTACGAAGACTTTCCCGTGGAACGACTCGGCTAATCCCGTGGAGGCTGCCAAGCACAAGGTGGACGCGGGCTTTGAGTTCATGCAGAAGATGGGCATCGAGTACTATTGCTTCCACGACGTGGACCTCTGTGCCGAGGCCGACACCATCGAGGAATACGAAGCCAATCTGAAGGAAATCGTAGCCTACCTGAAACAGAAACAACAGGAGACGGGCATCAAACTGCTGTGGGGGACGGCCAATGTCTTCGGCCACAAGCGCTACATGAACGGCGCCGCCACGAATCCCGACTTCGACGTCGTAGCCCGTGCCGCCGTGCAGATCAAGAACGCCATTGACGCCACCATCGAGTTGGGCGGATCGAACTACGTCTTCTGGGGCGGTCGCGAGGGATACATGAGCTTGCTCAACACCGACCAGAAACGTGAGAAGGAACACCTGGCCACGATGCTGCGCATGGCCCGTGACTATGCTCGCGCCCGCGGTTTCAAGGGCACCTTCCTCGTGGAACCGAAGCCTATGGAGCCTACCAAGCATCAGTATGACGTGGACACGGAGACCGTCATCGGCTTCCTGAAGGCACACGGGCTGGACAAGGATTTCAAAGTGAACATCGAGGTGAACCACGCTACCCTGGCCGGACACACCTTCGAGCACGAACTGGCCGTGGCTGTGGACAACGGTATGCTGGGCTCCATCGACGCCAACCGTGGCGACTATCAGAACGGATGGGATACCGACCAGTTCCCCATCGACAACTTTGAGCTCATCCAGGCCATGATGCAGATTATCCGCGGCGGCGGCTTCAAGGACGGCGGCACGAACTTCGACGCCAAGACGCGCCGCAACTCCACCGACCTGGAGGACATCTTCATCGCCCACATTGCCGGCATGGACGCTATGGCCCGTGCACTGGAGAGCGCTGCCAAGCTCCTCGAGGAGTCGCCTTATAAGCAGATGCTGACCCAGCGTTATGCCTCTTTTGACAGTGGCCTTGGCAAGGACTTCGAAGACGGCAAACTGACACTGGAAGATATCGTGGCTTACGCCAGGCAGAATGGTGAACCGAAACAGACCAGCGGCAAGCAGGAACTGTATGAGGCCATTGTGAATATGTACGCTTAATAATTAATGGGGAATGAAGAACGAAGAATGAAGAATTTCAGCTATGTGTGAGGCTGATGTGTATGATTCCTCGCCTATAGGTTTATTCTTCATTCATCATTCTTCATTCTTAATTTCCTAATATCATGACAAACCAAACAGAAAACGGTAGCAAAGCTTACCTCTTCTCCATTGTGCTGGTGGCTGTGCTGGGAGGGTTGCTCTTCGGTTACGACACCGCCGTCATCTCGGGTGCCGAGAAAGGTCTTCAGGCCTTCTTCATGGGAGCACCGGACTTTACTTACACTGACACATGGCACGGCATTACATCGTCGAGTGCACTCATCGGCTGTATTATCGGTAGTGCCATTTCGGGACTCTGTGCCTCCCACTTGGGACGCAAGAAGTCGCTTTTCCTGGCCGGTGTCCTGTTCTTTCTTTCGGCTTTGGGTTCCTACTATCCTGAATTCCTGTTTTTCGGCTACGGCGAGCCGAGCTATTCGCTGCTTCTTGCTTTCAACTTCTACCGCGTACTGGGCGGTGTGGGTGTCGGACTGGCTTCGGCCATCTGCCCTATGTACATCGCCGAGATTGCACCGAGCAATATCCGTGGCACGCTGGTGTCATGGAACCAGTTTGCCATTATCTTCGGCCAACTTGTGGTTTACTTCGTCAATTTCCTCATCTTGGGCGATAACATCAACCCCGTCATTCGTGCGGTGGAGGGTGTGAATCAGATACAGAATCCTGATGCTGCCGCCTGGACCATCGAAACGGGGTGGCGACTGATGTTTGTCAGCGAGGCTGTACCGGCCGGACTGTTCACCCTGTTGGTGCTGCTTGTGCCCGAAACGCCGCGTTATCTGGCTCTATGTGGGCGCGATGACAAGGCGTTGGCTGTCTTGGGACGTATCAACGGTGCTTCACAGGCACGTGCCATTCTGGCTGACATCAAAGCTACGGCGCATGAGAAGACTGAGCGACTTTTTACTTACGGTTGGTTGGTGATCTTCATCGGCATCATGCTGAGCGTATTCCAGCAGGCGGTGGGTATCAATGCTGTGCTTTACTTCGCTCCGCGTATTTTCGAGAGCATGGGTATGGGCAATCCGATGATGCAGACTGTCATCATGGGCATCATCAACATTCTCTTCACGCTGTTAGCTGTGTTCACCGTAGAGCGTTGGGGACGCAAGCCGCTGCTCATTTCGGGCTCGATAGGTATGGCTGTCGGAGCCTTTGGCGTGGCGTTGTGTAACGTGGTGATCGGTTTTCCTGCCCTGGTTTCCGTAGTGAGCATTATGGTCTATAGTGCTTCGTTCATGTTCAGCTGGGGGCCCATCTGCTGGGTATTAATTGCTGAGATATTCCCCAACACCATCCGTGGTGCGGCCGTAGCGGTGGCCGTAGCTTTCCAATGGATCTTCAATTTCATTGTGTCTTCCACTTTCGTGCCGATGTACAACATGCAGTTGGGTGAGATGGGCGACAAGTTCGGCCACATGTTCGCCTACGCTCTCTATGGTGTCATCTGTGTGGTGGCCGCCGTCTTCGTGTGGAAGCTCGTGCCCGAAACCAAAGGCAAGACACTGGAGGATATGACGCGGCTTTGGAAGAAGAAATAAGGAAATAATAGATAAGAATGCTTATGAAAAAGATTATAATTCCTATTCTGTTGTTTGGTGCCTTGATGTCAGCTTGCCAGCAGAAACTTCCCTACCAGAATACTTCTCTTCCACCTGAAGAGCGCGCAGCCGATTTGGTGCAGCGTCTGACGCTGGAAGAAAAAGTCTCGTTGATGCAGAACAATTCATCCGCTGTGCCACGTTTGGGTATCAAGCCCTATAACTGGTGGAACGAGGCCTTGCACGGCGTGGCCCGCAACGGTCGGGCTACCGTCTTTCCGCAAGCCATCGGTATGGGTGCTGCCTTCAACGATTCGTTACTCCACGTGGTGTTCACTGCTGTAAGTGACGAAGCACGTGCCAAAAACCATATTGCTCGACGTGACAGTAGCTATAAAATATATCAGGGCTTGACTTTCTGGACGCCTAACATCAACATTTTCCGTGATCCGCGTTGGGGACGTGGGCAAGAGACCTATGGTGAAGATCCGTACTTAACGAGCCAGCTGGGTATGGCCGTCGTTAGAGGTCTGCAAGGCCCTGAAGACAGTCAATATGACAAGGCGCATGCCTGTGCCAAGCATTATGCCGTCCACTCTGGTCCCGAGTGGAACCGTCATAGCTTCAACGCTGAAGACATTGATCCACGTGACTTGTGGGAAACCTATCTGCCCGCTTTCAAGGACTTGGTGCAGAAGGCTGGTGTGAAGGAAGTAATGTGTGCCTACAATCGCTTCGAAGGCTCGCCCTGTTGTAATAGTGATCGGTTGCTGATGCAAATCCTGCGTGATGAATGGGGATACGAAGGACTGGTGGTAAGTGATTGCGGTGCTATTTATGACTTCTTCGAGGAAGGCCGCCACGGGACGCACAAGGATAAAGCGGATGCTTCGTCTGCTGCTGTTTTGTCAGGGACAGACTTGGAGTGTGGTGATGCCTACAAGTCGCTAGTCGATGCCGTGCGTCAGGGCAAGATTAAAGAAGAAGATTTGGACCGCTCCGTGGTCCGTCTGTTGAAGGCCCGCTTTGAACTGGGCGAGATGGACGAGACTACGCCTTGGGATGCTATTCCCGACTCGGTTGTCAACTGTCATGCATATCAGGCACTGGCTTTACGCATGGCTCGTGAGAGTATGACCCTGCTCCAAAACAAGAACAATCTGTTGCCGTTGAAGGCAGGTATGACGGTTGCCCTCGTCGGCCCCAATGCCAATGACTCGGTAATGCAGTGGGGTAATTATAACGGTTTCCCCAGCCATACCGTGACGTTGCTTGAGGCTCTGCGGAAGCGACTGCCCAAAGAACAGCTGATTTATGTGCCCGGCGCCCTTTATGCGGAAGGTTTTGTGCCGAAACACAAGAAAGACGAGATGGAACAGACGAAACCGCTGGATGCAGCCTCTCTGTTGAAACAGGTTGGCCATGCGGATGTCGTAATCTTTGCCGGAGGTATCTCTCCTCTGTTGGAAGGCGAGGAAATGAAAGTCAATGTACAGGGTTTTAAGGGTGGTGACCGTACAGACATTGAGCTGCCTGCTATCCAGCGTCAGTTGCTCAAGGCGTTGAAGGCTGCCGGAAAGAAAGTGGTCTTCGTCAACTTCTCGGGTAGTGCCGTAGGACTGGAACCCGAGACGCAGACGTGCGATGCCATCCTGCAGGCATGGTATCCAGGCGAGGCTGGTGGTACTGCCGTGGCCGATGTACTCTATGGCGACTACAATCCTGCCGGACGCCTGCCCGTTACCTTCTACAAGAATGTGGGTCAGCTGCCCGACTACGAGGATTACAGCATGAAGGGACGCACGTACCGTTATTTCGAAGGTACGCCGCTCTTCCCCTTCGGCCACGGACTGAGCTATACGACCTTTGCCTACGGTAAGGCCGAGGTGAAGGATGGATGTTTGCTGGTGCCCGTCACCAATACAGGCAGTATGGACGGCGATGAAGTGGTTCAGCTTTACCTGAACCGTCCCGACGATGCCAACGGGCCGCGCAAGACGCTGCGTGCCTTCAAGCGTGTGCACATTCCTACCGGAGCTACCCGCATGGTCAGCCTGCCGCTGACGGAGGAAACCTTCAACTGGTGGGATACGGCGACCAATACGGTTCATCCCCTGAAGGGCAGCTATAAGTTGCTTTACGGAGGAAGTTCGGACGACCGTGCCTTGCAGACGATGATGTACGAGTTCTGATATCCGTAGTAAGGACGTTTATCGGATATAATAAACCCCTGCCCGGCTTTAGCTGGACAGGGGTTTGTCTTTATTTCGATAAAACAGTTCAGTCTCTTAGTTATACTTTCGGCAGAATGGGATAGAGGGTCTTGTTCCCCTTGTCGATGGGATAGAGTGCTTTTTCCTGCTCCAGTCTTTCGATCATCAGTTGGCAGAGTTCGCGCACTTTCTTGCGCTCCGTTTGTGCCAGGTCGTTCTTTTCGAACGGGTCTTCGGCTAGGTTGAACAGCTTGTAGGTGGGCTTTCCGTCGGTTTCGGGATTATAGTAGTAGATCAGCTTCCAGTCGCCCTTGCGGTAGGTGGTGAAATAGCTGCCGCGGTGCTGGTGTGGGAAGTGCATCAGGAAGTCGTCGCGATGCTTCTTGTCGACCTTGCCTGCCAGCAATTTCTTCAGGTCGGAGCCATCCAGCACGTGTCCCTTCGGAGCCTTGACACCGGCCACGGACAGGATGGTGGGATAGAGGTCCATCACCGTACCCATCTGGGTTTGCATACAGCCTTTGGCAATGGGATAAGCCTTCTGGAACTTGTTTGAAGCATTGGGCTTGGCCCAGGCGGCGATGAAGGGCACCCGTACACCGCCTTCGTATTCCGAACCTTTCTTTCCCTTGAGCGGTGCTGACGAGCCGTAGTCGGCAGCTCCTCCCAGTGGAGCGTCACCGCCATTGTCGCCCAGGAAGATGACCAGTGTATTCTCGGCCACACCGGCTTCCTCGAGCTTGTCCAGCAGGTCGCCCAGCGACTTGTCCATGCCCTCTATCAGCGTGGCAAAAGCTTTTGCCTGCTGGGGCTTTTCGCTGTTCTGATAGTGGCCGATGAAGCGTTCGTCTGTCTCGAAGGGGGCGTGTACGGCGTAGTGGGCCATGTTCAGGTAAAAAGGTTTGCCCTCGGCGATGGCTTTGTCTATCTCCTTTTCGGCCTCCAGCGTCAATGCGTCGGACAGGAAGGTGGAGGTGCCGTGATACTGCTCCAGGTCAGGTACAGCCCGTGCACGCTGCCCTTTGATCCATCCGTATCCGTTCTCGCCGTGGTAGCTGCCCGGATGGCCGATGGACGAGCCGGCGATGTTGACGTCAAAGCCCAGTCGGGTAGGATCTTCGCCTTCGCTGTCTTTGCATCCGAAGTGCGCCTTGCCCACGTGGATGGTCTTGTATCCGGCTGCTTTCAGTACGGCGGGATAGATTTGTGCATCGGCCTTCAGGCCCTGCCAGTTCCATTCGTAAGGACCGAATTGGTCGCGGTTGTTGCTTTCGGCGTTTATCCAGTTGGTGGTGCGGTGGCGTGCCGCGTTCTGTCCTGTCATGATGGACGTGCGCGAAGGCGAGCTGACACTTTGGGCGTAGAAGGTGGAGAAGCACGTGCCTTGCGCGGCCAGCCGTTCCATGTTGGGCGTGCGATACCAGTCGTTCAACGGCTGGCGTTGGGGTTGTCCGTTTCGGTCGGTGATAAAGGGGACGGAGGTATCCATCAGTCCCATGTCGTCCACCAGGAAGACTACGATGTTAGGGCGCTCTTGAGCAGCCAGCGTAGCGGCGGTCGAGAGGGCTGCCAGTGAGGCGAAAAGTTGTTTTTTCATGAGATATCTGTTTAAGTGATGATTTGAATCAATGGAAAAGGAGCTGTGCAGTTTCCTCTCCTTGACGGCAAAGATACCTAATTATTTCCAAAAGAAGGCGGCAACCGAACCGATTTCAATGGATGTACCATCTGTTTACAGATTTTGTACTGTCGGTTTACAGGCTTTGTACTGCCAGTTTACTCCGTTTAAACTATCAGTTTAATGGCTTTAAACTCCCAGTTTAATATGGATAAACTGACAGTTTATTGCTGATAAATTAAAATAAACTCATTTATTGCTGATAATCAATGTCCTAGTGAGTTGTTGTTAAAAGAGCTGAATGCCCCTTCATAAAAAGATGCCCGTCGTCGAACCGCGAGCTGAAATAAACCGTAACTTTGCCCCCGATTTACTAAAAACATCCGAACCATGATACATTTTGATACCGACTATATGGAAGGCGCGCACCCCGAAGTGATGCGCCGCCTGGTGGAAACCAATCTGGAGCAGACACCCGGATATGGTTGTGATGACTATACGGCCCGTGCCAAGGACTTGATTCGCGAGGCTTGCGGCCAGCCGCAGGCTGCCGTCCAGTTCCTGGTGGGCGGTACGCAGACCAATGCTACCGTCATTGATGCCCTGCTGGCCCGCCACGAAGGCGTGCTGGGTGCTGAGTCGGCCCACATCAATGTGCACGAATCGGGTGCCATCGAGGCCACGGGTCACAAGGTGCTGACGCTGCCCCAATACGACGGCAAGGTGAAGGCCGCCGACGTGGAGGCCTACATCCGTAACTTCTACCGCGACGAGACCTACGAACACATGGTGGCGCCGGGCATGCTCTACATCTCGCACCCCACGGAACTGGGCACGCTCTATACCCTACGTGAGCTGGAAGACCTGAGTCGCGTGTGCCGCGAGGCGAACATTCCTTTATATATGGACGGCGCCCGTCTGGGCTACGGACTGGCGGCCGAGGGAACGGATGTCACGTTGAAAGACATTGCCCGCCTGTGCGATGTCTTCTACATCGGTGGTACCAAGGTCGGCGCTCTCTTTGGTGAGGCGGTGGTGGCTGCCCGCCCTGAGCGATTGCCCCATTTCTTCTCCCTCGTCAAGCAGCACGGCGCGTTGTTGGCCAAGGGGCGTCTGCTGGGCATCCAGTTCGGCGCGCTCTTTACCGACGGCCTCTATCAGCGCATCGGCGCCCATGCCGTCCGCCTGGCCCTGAAGCTGAAGCAGGCCTTCGTGGAGAAGGGCTACAAACTTCACCTTGATTCGCTCACCAACCAGCAGTTCGTCTGCCTGCCCAACGAGACCATCGACCGCCTGAAGCGTGAAGCCACCTTCGAGCTGTGGGGCCCCCGCGGCGAAACGGAGACGGTGGTGCGCTTCGTCACCAGCTGGGCCACGCGCGAGGAAGACGTGGACAAACTGATTGCCTTGCTTTAATGAAAACAGATTTAAAACGAACGATACACAATGGATTCCATCAAAATCAACAAAGTGCAGATACGTAATCTGCAGATTGAAGACTACGACCAGCTGGCCCAGTCGTTCACCCGTGTCTACACGGACGGAAGCGATGTCTTCTGGACACACAAACAGATAGAGAAACTGATACGCATCTTCCCCGAGGGACAGATCGTGACGGTGGTCGACGAGAAGATTGTGGGTTGCGCCCTCTCCATCATTGTCAACTACGACGATGTGAAGAACGATCACACCTATGCCCAGGTGACGGGTAAGGAAACCTTCAACACCCACAACCCCAAGGGCAACATTCTTTATGGTATCGAGGTCTTCATCCATCCGCAATACCGCGGACTTCGTCTGGCCCGACGCATGTACGAATACCGTAAGGAGTTGTGCGAGGAGCTGAACCTGAAGGCCATCATGTTCGGCGGCCGCATCCCCAATTACCATAAGTATGCCGACCAGATGCGCCCCAAGGAATACATCGACAAGGTGCGCCAGAAGGAAATCTACGACCCCGTGCTCACCTTCCAGCTCTCCAACGACTTCCACGTGCGCAAGGTGATGCGCAACTACTTGCCCAACGACGAAGAGTCCAAGCACTATGCCTGTCTACTCCAGTGGGATAACATCTATTACCAGCCGCCCACGCAGGAATATATCAGCCCGAAGACCACCGTCCGCGTGGGCCTCGTGCAATGGCAGATGCGTAACTACACGTCGTTGGACGACCTCTTCGAGCAAGTGGAGTTCTTCGTCGATGCCGTGTCCGACTACAAGAGCGACTTCGTCCTCTTTCCCGAATACTTCAACGCGCCTCTTATGGCCCGTTTCAACAACGAGGGCGAATCTGAAGCCATCCGTGGACTGGCTGCCTATACCGACGAGATACGCGAGCGCTTCATCAAGCTGGCCATCAGCTACAACATCAACATCATCACGGGTAGTATGCCGCTCATCAAGGAAGACGGACGCCTGTACAACGTAGGCTTCCTCTGCCGCCGCGACGGCACGTACGAGATGTACGAGAAGATACACGTCACGCCCGACGAAATCAAGAGTTGGGGTCTGAGCGGAGGCAAGGCACTGAAGACGTTTGATACGGATTGTGCCAAGATTGGCGTCCTGATCTGTTACGACGTGGAGTTCCCCGAGTTGTCGCGTATCATGGCCGACCAGGGCATGCAGATTCTGTTCGTCCCCTTCATGACCGACACGCAGAACGCCTATAGCCGTGTCAAGGTCTGCGCCCATGCCCGCGCCATCGAGAACGAATGCTTCGTGGTCATCGCAGGTAGCGTCGGTAACCTGCCGCGTGTACACAACATGGACATCCAGTATGCCCAGTCGGGTGTCTTCACGCCTTGTGATTTCACCTTCCCCACGGACGGCAAGCGCGCCGAGGCTACGCCCAACACGGAGATGATACTGGTTTCGGATGTCGATTTGGATTTGCTGAACGAGCTGCACACCTATGGCAGCGTGCGCAATCTGAAAGATCGCCGCAGCGACCTGTATGAGGTAAAAATGAAAAAATAGAGAAGACGGAGGAGAGCTCAGAAATCTCATCGATGTCTCGTCCAAGTGTTCAGACAAGCCGTCGATGAGATTTCTCGTTTAATATTCCACCTTGTCGGCTTTTTCCTCCCATGCCTGGAAGGCAGCGATGGCTTCGTCGGGCAGGAGTTCTTCCATGGCCTTGTTGCGGTCCTCGCGCTTCAGGGCCAGTTCGTCGTAGATGAACGAGTCGTCGAAGCCGATGCGGGCGGCGTCGGTCTTGTTGTTGCCGTAATAGATTTTGTCCAAGTGTGCCCAGTAGATGGCTCCCAGACACATGGGGCAAGGTTCGCATGAGGTATAAATTTCGCATCCGCTAAGGTCGAAGGTGCCCAGCTTTTGGCAGGCGACACGGATAGCACTAACTTCAGCATGAGCCGTAGGATCGTGGTTGGCCGTCACGCGGTTCACGCCTGTGGCTACGATTTCGCCGTCTTTTACGATGACGGCCCCGAACGGCCCTCCGCCGTTCTTCACGTTCTCGATGGAAAGCTCAATGGCTTTCCGCATAAAATCTTCCTTTTTCATACTTTCTTAATAGGATTATATCAGTGACGTAGTCGTCATTTCTAGCGTAAAGATACGCGATATTCTTCATTTTCCAAAACTTCAGACCGTTTCATTTACTTTGTTCTCTTTTCATCCTACATGAAAAATCTGAAATCAGATACTTCGTTTTTCACCAGAAATTCGTAATTTTGCGCTTCATTTGAAACGATAGAAAACGAACTTAAATATAGATAGAAATGGCAGTAGAACTGAAAGACCTGACCAAACGCAGTGAGAACTACTCGCAGTGGTACAATGAATTGGTTGTCAAGGCCGACTTGGCCGAACAGTCGGCAGTGCGTGGATGTATGGTTATCAAACCGTATGGATACGCTATATGGGAGAAAATGCAACGTCAGCTGGACGACATGTTCAAAGAGACAGGACACGTAAATGCGTATTTCCCGCTTTTGATTCCTAAATCCTTTCTTAGTCGCGAAGCAGAACATGTAGAAGGCTTCGCTAAAGAATGTGCAGTTGTAACTCACTATCGATTGAAGAACGATCCGAATGGTGGTGGAGTGGTTGTCGATCCGGCTGCTAAATTGGAAGAAGAACTGATTATTCGTCCGACATCAGAAACCATTATCTGGAATACATATAAAAATTGGATAAACTCCTATCGCGATCTGCCTATCTTGTGCAATCAGTGGGCCAACGTGTTCCGTTGGGAGATGCGTACCCGCTTGTTCCTGCGCACGGCAGAATTCCTGTGGCAGGAAGGACATACGGCTCATGCAACTAAAGAAGAGGCCGAGGCAGAAGCAGTTAAGATGCTGAATGTCTATGCCGACTTTGCGGAAAAGTATATGGCAGTGCCCGTTGTGAAAGGTGTAAAATCTGCTAACGAACGCTTTGCTGGTGCACTCAATACTTATACCATTGAGGCGATGATGCAGGATGGTAAAGCATTACAGAGCGGTACGTCTCATTTCTTGGGACAGAATTTCGCTAAAGCGTTTGACGTTCAGTTTGTCAATAAGGAGAACAAGCTGGAATATGTTTGGGCTACTTCATGGGGCGTATCTACGCGTCTGATGGGTGCGTTGATCATGACACACTCCGATGACAACGGTCTGGTACTACCGCCGCATCTGGCTCCGATCCAGGTAGTCATTGTTCCTATCTATAAGAATATGGAGATGTTGCAAAAGATCGACGAGAAGGTAGCCGGCATCGTTGCCAAGCTGAAGGCGATGGGTCTTTCCGTGAAGTATGACAACGCTGATAACAAACGTCCGGGCTTTAAGTTTGCTGATTACGAAGTAAAGGGAGTTCCCGTACGTCTTGTAATGGGAGGCCGCGACCTGGAAAACAATACGGTGGAAGTGATGCGTCGCGATACTTTGGAGAAAGAAACCCGTTCGTGCGACGGTATCGAAGAGTATGTAAAGAATCTGTTGGAAGATATTCAGAACAATATCTATCAGAAAGCCTTGAATTATCGTAACAGCCGCATTACGACAGTAGACAGCTACGACGAGTTCAAGGAGAAGATCGAAGAGGGTGGTTTCATCTTGGCACACTGGGACGGCACTACCGAAACAGAAGAAAAGATTAAGGAGGAAACCAAGGCTACTATCCGTTGTATTCCGTTTGATTCATTGGTTCCTGGTGATAAGGATCCGGGTAAATGTATGGTAACAGGTAAACCTTCGGCTTGCCGTGTTATTTTTGCCCGTTCATATTAATGGATTAGAATCATTTAAAATATTTTGAGCCTTGCTGGATTTTTGCTGCAAACACAAAATCAGCAAGGCTCATTTTTTGCGTATTATTTTGATGAGGAATCTGTTTGAACTTCTGTTTTATTTTCCGATTTTTCCTTTTTAGCTCTTAGTCTTTTTAGTTGTAAAAGTTTCCACTTTTTCCAGAATAGCAATTCATTCCACTTTTCAAAGTCTTTTTGGAATATGATACCTATGCCTTGAGTGGTAAGATTCGTTTGAGTATAATAGCGATCGTTTGTCTCATTATAAGCTTTGAGGCGTATTTCTCCGGAACGGGTAACAAGCCATTCAGCCTGGAAGTCTCCAACGAAGTTGGTGTTTGCCATCGGGTTTTCCCGATACCCGAAGTTTCCGTTTATAAGGAGGCGGTTGTTGAGTAGTTGTCCGGACAGCATTCCTTCAAACTCCATGTCAGTCCAGCCCTTTTCACCAGTACTGAAGTTGGTACCTACATTCCAATTGTTGTTGTCTATGATTTGCGACAGTGCATTATTCAATTGTCCTGAAAGTGTGGAAGACAGTACGCTGGACATCATATCTGAATTCTGCCCTGTTCCGAAGGTTTCCGAAGGATAGAATTTTCCGATGCTGAGCAAATACAATATCTGCATATTCATCTGTTCGTCGGTGGGGATATAGTTCCGCACCAGAGCTTCTATCTCATCGCGCTCGTTAGGCAGTTCCAAATCCAGCTTAATGGTGGGCGAAGTAAGGTGTCCACTCAGGTTCATCACGCAGTTTACTTTTACGTTGGTTTGATTGACGAAGTCGCTTGCATCAGAAATCAAATCGTTGAGCGATGCCGAATTGACTGTATAATTGGCCTGTATGTCCAGATTGGCATTAGCAGGATTTCCATTGAAGGTGATAGTACTTCCATCTTTGATAATGAAATCCTTGCGGATGACTTCCTGTAGGCTGAATTTATATATACCTTGGCTGATACGGTAATTCCCAAAGAGTTTGACGTCTCCTTTGTTGTAGAATTCCGTGCGGATATTACCTGTTCCTCGTCCACTAATGTAATCACCAGCTATCGGATCCATAATAATACGCATGGTTGCATCGGGGGTTGCGTCTATGATGAGATTAAGCCGGATATCGGTATCTATATCTTGTTCTTGCTCTTCTTTTTCTAGATCTTTTTGGGCTATTTCGTAAGTAGAAAGCAGAATATCATTTTGGACTGTGCGCCTTGGTGTTTTATCAACAAAATGGATGAACTGATTACTGGTTGCTGTAGTCACATTGTCTTTGATATAGGTAAAATTGGTATTCCGGTTGGTTGTCATAGCTACGTCAATGTTCACACCTTCTGCTGCGTTGCCGGCTATACTGGCATTTCCCGTGCCATAGACAGTGCCGTAAAACGGGAAATCAACAGATTCCTTGGTGTTCATAAGCAGCATATTATTTACATTGAAATTAAAACGATAGCTTAGATTCTTAAAATGAGTATAATGTAAGTAGCCATTCATGGTTCCTTGATTCCCATACATGTCAGAGATTCGGTTGCTTTTGAAGGTTAACCCGCCAGGTTCAATGTAGATGCTGTCTTTTACAAAAAAAGTTGTGTTTAGCACATCTACTTTCATGGAAGCGTCTCCATACACTTGCCCTTCCATTGTTAATGCCTTAAACTTTCCATAGAAATGTACATTCCCCTTGGCACGTCCTGCAAATTCAGGAGTGATGTCTTTCATATAATAATGTATGAACTTCAAGTTCGTGCCATCTGCTTCGATTTGTAAGTCGAGTGAACTGGTAGGTTTAATGGGGTAAATAAATCCATGAACATGTGTTCGTGCAATATCTGCTTCACGAATACGTGCATCCAAATAAATCCCTTTGATATCGTGATGCCATTCTCCATGTATATTGGCATCACCGAGTAGACCGTTGTTGATCCCTAAATTGCGAATAAACAGATCTGTGCTCATGACGGGCTTTTTGAAAACACCGGTTGCATATGCGGGTCCAGTAGCTTCACCTTGGAAATTAACTCCTAAATCAGCTATATCAAATACATATCCGATATTGATTTGTTGAAGGTCCAGATGTACTGTGTCTTCAGGCTGGTCAGACAAGACTCCATTGATGCGAAGAAAACGTTTTTGATTGGTAAAATTGAAATTATGCACATACACCTTGCCCGAATCAAGTACAACTTGTGCTGGATGAATATTCCATAATGTATCATTCAAAATGATGTCTGTAGGATGAATATCAACCACCATTTTTAGGGGAGACTGTTTTGGGGAATGGTTGCGTTTTGCTTGTCGACGAGGTAATTGAGCTTGTGTCTCTAGCTGTTGCCTCATAAAACGGGCTGTACTGGAAAGTTGTCCACTGTAAGTGATTTTACTACTATTCCCCCAGTTTAATATGGTTTGAATGCTATCATTTTTTGCTAACGCTTCTATGGCCAAGTTGACGGAACTTTCAGCTTTTCTATGAGTGAAACGGATACGGGCATGAAAATGATCGCTTGGATTTTCACACAAGATCAATCCGGATTCAATAAACTTATTGTTATACCGTAAATGCGGAAAATAGCCTTCCACGCGCATACGCTGAGCCTTGTCATTGAAGTATCCTTTTAATGTGGAGTGGGTATAGACAGTAAGTGGAAGTCCAAAAACTTTTGAAAATAATTCTGTATTGTAGATATGCAGATCAAAACCAAAATTGTTTTCGGTATTGATCGTTTTTTGTGTATTGAGAGGCAGTAATGCAGGAATGTATTTATGCAGGATGTTCAAAAAGCTGGTTGGTAATGTATGATAGGAATAATCGCCAACGATACTTCCCCGCAAAAATGCGGAATGGATATCAAGTCGTTTGGATTCGGCTTGTTGTGTAGCTGTCAACTTGAAGTTTTCCATTAAATATGATTGTTCTGGAGATATAAATTGCAGGCTGTCAATATTGATTTCACCATTCATTTCGTCGATGGAGCCACCTGTAAAGTCTGCCTTTAGTTTGACGGAAAATTCTGCATCCTTATATTTGGGTGTTAGGTTCAATGTATGAGGACGTATATGCTTGGCTTCAGCCAAGAAATTGAAAGTCGGTATTTTGCTGGCTATATTAATCGTTCCGTTTAGATTCAGGGAGGCATTTTCATCATCTAACACAATGCTGCCTGTAAAACCTCCTTGTTTGTATTCACCGTCTAAAGTTATGTTTTCATACGTATAGCCACTGTAGTCAAAGGAAGAAATGAGTCCTTTGGCTTCAATGGACGGATAGCTATGGGAGGTATGACGTCCTTGTACTCCCATGTTGAACGTTATTTTTCCCCATTTGGGATTGTCGGTCAGTTTTCCAAGTTCAAAATCGGATGTTGCCATGGAACCTGAATAGGATATTGATTCTTTTTCCTTGTCTGAACTGAATTTTATATCAGTGCTCAGGCTGCCAATATTGGTACGCAAGCGTCCGTAGGTAACTAAATCAGTGAAATAGCCGGATATTTCTCCCTGAAAGCTGATGGTACCCAATCGTTGAAGCATTGGGGGGACTCCTTTGTAGTTCTTACTGAAATTTTTGATAAAGAATGCAACTCCATCAGGATTAGCATGCAAATGAGACAAATTTCCAAATACGTAAGCATCTTGAAAATGAGATAAATCTTGAAACGAGACATCTCCTCTTAGCAAAAACTGCTTACCAGACGATATTATTAATCGTGGGCAATTCAGCTGGTCTATCGTACCGTTTACTTCTGCTTCTATCTGTAGTGAGTCTTTAAAAGATGAAAAAGCTGGTACAAATGCTGATAAATCGCATAAAGTGATATCTGATGGAAGCATATGACAAGAAAAACGAACGTTATGGACAAAATCTTCCATGGCTTTCAGGCTGTCATATTCCATGCGGATGGTATCCATTCGCAGGTTGGTATGAGGCATCTCGATGCAAAAGCCTGCTATTTGCATTTTTTGCTCATTGCCAGTTATCTTTAGCCCCAGTTTGTCTAGTTTAAAGCCAGAAGAGTGTTCCTCAAGGCTCATTCGCTTGATAGATGCGTTGATGGAATCATTTTGGAGAGCTTTCAACGAAATGCTGGCAATGATATTGCGTAGGTTGATATGATTAACATTGAACTTTCCAGGAGTTTCTTTTTCTGACAAGACATTATATGAGACTCTCCCTCGACGAAGCAGGAGAGAATTGATTCTTAAATTGAGATTTGTCTGTTTTGGGACGGTATCTTTAGATGCAAATGTGTCGACTATAAACTGAAAATTCGGATCAGATTGCGGAGTGGCTTTCTCAAGGTTGGCAGTAAAGCCGAACAATTGAATGTTGTTGATGGAAATGCGTCCTTGAAAAAGTGGGAGAATATCGAATTTTGCAGAAAAACGTGTGACCTTAAGCATTTCCTTTCCTGAACGGTCGTCCAGCATGAGATCTTCAATGACTATGCGGTTCAGAAGTCCAAGATGGATACGTCCTAAAGTTAGTCTGGTGTCTAACAGGTTTTCTAATTCATCGGCTACAAACATAGACATTTTGCGCTGAATGTAGGGGATATTCAGCAACAATGCTATACCGATATAAGATATTATAATTATACCGATAATCCAACGTAATGTTTGTTTCAGTCCTTTGATAATATCGTTAATTTATATTTTGCCACACAAAAATATGAAATAATACATTATCCATACTACTTTTATCACTACTTTTGCAGAGCTTAAACGTAAATAAACACTATGAGTACAATAATATTAGGGATCGAAAGTTCGTGTGACGATACTTCGGCAGCTGTAATCAAAGATGGTTTTCTGTTATCGAATGTTGTGGCCAGTCAAGCTGTACACGAATCATACGGTGGGGTTGTGCCCGAATTGGCCTCTCGTGCCCATCAGCAAAACATTGTGCCGGTTGTACACGAGGCTTTGAAACGTGCGGGAGTAACCAAGGAAGAATTGAGTGCTGTTGCTTTTACCAGAGGACCCGGTCTGATGGGTTCATTGTTGGTCGGAGTGTCTTTTGCTAAAGGATTTGCACGTTCATTAGGAATACCGATGATAGATGTTAATCATTTGACTGGACATGTGTTAGCTCATTTCATTAAAGCAGAAGGTGAAGAGAATATACAACCTAATTTCCCATTCCTTTGCTTGCTGGTTTCAGGAGGAAACTCGCAAATCATTCTGGTAAGAGCCTATAATGATATGGAGATTCTGGGACAAACTATTGATGATGCTGCAGGTGAAGCAATTGATAAATGTTCAAAAGTAATGGGATTGGGGTATCCAGGAGGACCCATTATCGATAGACTGGCACGCCAAGGCAATCCAAAAGCTTTTAGTTTCAGTAAGCCGCATATTCCTGGGTTAGATTATAGTTTTAGCGGACTGAAAACATCGTTTTTGTATTCCCTTCGCGATTGGATAAAAGATGACCCCGATTTCATAGAGCACCACAAAACCGATTTGGCAGCATCGCTGGAAGCGACTATTGTAGATATCTTGATGGACAAGCTCCGCAAGGCTGCCAAGCAGTATAATATTAAAGAAGTAGCTGTAGCTGGAGGCGTTTCGGCAAACAATGGCTTAAGAAATGCTTTCCGTGAACATGCTGAAAAGTATGGATGGAAAATCTTTATACCTAAATTCAGCTATACGACAGACAACGCTGCTATGATTGCTATTACAGGATACTTCAAGTATCAGGACAAGGATTTTTGTCCGATGGAAGCGCCTGCTTATTCGCGTGTTACTTTAAAATAAAATAGAAGAAAGGGGATTTTTGTGAAGGCAGAAGAGGAATTGGGTAATTTGCTCAAATCGAAAAAACTGTCCCTTTCCACCGCAGAAAGCTGTACGGGTGGAGGGGTCGCTGCTGCTATTACATCGGTGGCGGGTAGTTCAGAGTATTTCATGGGAGGTATTGTGGCCTATTCGAATGATGTAAAAGTCAGCTTGCTACATGTCTCTTCTGAGACTCTGGAGAAATACGGAGCGGTTAGTCGGGAAACGGTTATGGAAATGGCCACAGGAGCGATGAATACGTTGAAAACAGATTGCGCTATCGCAACTTCGGGCATTGCAGGGCCGGGAGGTGGAAGTCTGGAAAAACCTGTAGGGACAATTTGGATAGCGGTTGCCTATAAAAATGAAATTGTGACTGTCATGCAAACAGGGGATAACGGCCGGGCAAAAAATGTGCAGAATACAATACAAAACGCCATGGATCTGCTTATTGAAATTTTGAAATAGCGAAAAAATGCTATTATACAATGAATTATTTCCTGAAAAGCTTGCTTGTTAACGATAAAAGTGCTTACTTTGCGCTCTGTTTGAAATAAGTATAGGTAAAAACTATAAAAATAGAGATAGAAATGTCGAAGATTTGTCAAATTACCGGAAAGAAGGCCATGATTGGCAACAATGTTTCACACTCAAAGAGAAGAACCAAAAGAACCTTTGATTTGAACTTGTTTAACAAGAAATTCTACTATGTAGAACAAGATTGCTGGATTAGCTTGAGCTTGTGTGCTGCTGGTCTGCGCATTATCAACAAGAAAGGACTGGACGCTGCCTTGAATGATGCTGTAGCTAAAGGTTATTGTGATTGGAAAACCATTAAAGTAATTGGTTAAAAAAGAGGAGATTTAGAATATGGCAAAGAAAGCTAAAGGTAACAGAGTGCAGGTAATTCTGGAATGCACAGAACACAAAGATAGTGGTATGCCGGGTACTTCTCGTTACATTACGACGAAGAACAGAAAGAACACCACTGAGAGATTGGAACTGAAGAAGTACAATCCTATCTTGAAGAGAGTGACAGTACACAAAGAAATCAAATAATACGTATAACCCATGGCAAAGAAAACAGTAGCAAGTTTGCACGAAGGTTCTAAAGAAGGTCGTGCTTATACAAAGGTTATCAAGATGGTTAAGTCGCCTAAGACTGGTGCTTACATCTTTGATGAGCAAATGGTTCCTAATGAAAAGGTTCAAGACTTTTTCAAAAAATAAGATTCTAAGTAATCACTTTTGATAAAAATCCTCTTGTCAGTCAGTCTGTCAAGAGGATTTCTTTTTGTAGACCAATTGTTAATCGTTTTTTTTTCACTATCTTTGTGCAATAATGCATTATAATAAAGTATATGGGATTCTTTAGTTTTTTTTCAAAAGAGAAAAAGGAAACATTGGATAAAGGTTTGTCCAAGACCAAAGAAAGTTTTTTTGGAAAGATAGCACGTGTTATAGCTGGAAAAACGAAAGTAGATGACGAAGTGCTGGATAACCTTGAAGAAATACTTATCACTTCGGATGTTGGTGTAGAGACTACACTCAAAATCATTGAAAGAATAGAGAAGAGGGCTGCATCTGAAAAATACATGAATACACAGGAACTGAACCATATCCTGCGTGATGAGATTTCGATGCTGCTTACAGAAAATAATACAGATGATGCCAATGACTTTGATGCACCTATTGCAAAGAAGCCATACGTAATTATGGTGGTAGGTGTAAATGGAGTGGGAAAGACGACTACGATCGGAAAACTTGCTTATCAGTTCAAGAAAGCCGGAAAATCTGTTTATCTAGGAGCAGCCGATACGTTCCGTGCTGCAGCTGTTGAGCAGCTTGTGATATGGGGTGAAAGGGTTGGCGTTCCTGTTATCAAGCAGAAAATGGGCTCTGATCCAGCTTCTGTAGCCTTTGATACATTAAAGTCTGCTATGACCAATGATGCTGATGTGGTTATCATTGATACTGCAGGACGACTGCATAACAAGGTGGGCTTAATGAATGAATTGACGAAGATAAAGAACGTCATGAAGAAGATAAATCCAGATGTTCCCAATGAAGTATTGTTAGTATTGGATGGCTCTACCGGTCAAAATGCTTTTGAGCAAGCCAAGCAGTTTACTCTGGCAACAGAAGTGACGGCTATGGCGGTAACCAAGTTGGACGGAACAGCCAAAGGTGGAGTTGTTATTGGCATATCTGATCAGTTCAAGATACCGGTAAAATATATCGGATTGGGTGAAGGAATGGAAGACTTGCAAGTTTTCAATAGAAGAGAGTTCGTAGATTCGTTGTTTGGTGAGAACAGATGAAAAAGAATACAATAGACATCATTACTTTAGGTTGCTCTAAAAATCTGGTTGATTCAGAACATTTAATGCGTCAGCTTGAGGAAGCTGGTTATCACGTAACCCATGACGCAGAACGTCCTCAAGGGGAAATTGCAGTTATCAATACATGTGGCTTCATTGGTGATGCCAAAGAGGAATCCATCAACATGATTTTGGAATTTGCTCAGGCAAAAGAAGAGGGATTACTCAAGAAACTCTATGTCATGGGATGTCTTTCCGAACGCTATCTGAAGGAACTGGCTATTGAAATTCCTCAAGTGGACAAATTCTACGGTAAATTCAACTGGAAAGAACTTTTGCATGATTTAGGAAAGAATTATCGGGAAGAACTTCACAATGAACGAGTTCTTACAACTCCCGCTCATTACGCTTATCTGAAAATATCTGAAGGATGTGATCGGAAGTGTTCCTATTGTGCTATTCCTATCATCACGGGGCGTCACGTTTCACGGCCGATGGAAGAAATATTGCAGGAGGTTCGGTATCTGGTCGATCGTGGCGTAAAAGAATTTCAGATCATTGCACAGGAATTGACCTATTATGGTGTGGATCTGTATCATAAACAAATGCTTCCGGAATTAGTGGAGCGTATCGCTGACATACCTGGAGTAGAGTGGATACGGTTACATTATGCCTATCCGGCACATTTCCCGACTGACCTCTTCCGCGTAATGCGTGAACGTCCCAATGTATGTAAATATATGGACATTGCCTTGCAGCATATTAGTGACAACATGTTGCAAAAGATGCGCAGGCATGTTACCAAAGAACAGACTTATCAATTGATAGAAAACTTCCGAAAAGAAGTACCGGGTATTCATTTACGCACTACTCTGATGGTAGGTCATCCTGGAGAAACGGAAGCGGATTTTGAAGAGTTGAAGGAGTTTGTGCGTAAGGTTCGTTTCGATCGAATGGGAGCTTTTGCATACTCGGAAGAAGAGGGAACTTTTGCAGCCAATAATTACGAAGACAACATTTCTCAGGAAGTAAAACAAGTACGTTTGGATGAATTAATGGCTATTCAGCAGGAGATTTCATCAGAACTTAGTGCAGCAAAAATTGGTCGACAGATGAAAGTCATTATCGATCGTGTAGAAGGCGATTACTATATAGGGCGTACTGAGTTTGACTCTCCTGAAGTGGATCCGGAAGTATTGATTGAAAGAAACGGAAAACAACTGATTATCGGTAATTTTTATCAGGTAGAGATTGTAAATTCCGATGATTTCGACCTTTATGGACGCATTATCTAAAGTTTTTTCAAAAACATATTGCTCATGTGACGGAATTTTGCTAATATAGCATCCGTAAAATATAAAACAGAAAAGGACGAGTGAACAATAAAGATTTTACGTCAGAGTTATCAAAAAGGCTGGGATATACCTTGAAAGACACTTCAGAATTAATATCTTCCTTACTTTCTGGCATGACTCAACAGCTGGAAGAAGGAAACGTTGTGGCTATTCAAGGATTTGGAACTTTTGAAGTGAGGAAAAAAGCAGAGCGTATTTCTGTGAGCCCTACAACCAAGCAACGCATGCTGGTTCCTCCTAAGTTGGTACTTACATACCGGCCTAGTACTCTGTTGAAAGAAAAGTTTAAATAAAATCTTCCTCTAGACCTTGGGTGATTTGCTGCTATGAATGAAAAAGTGAACATACAGAACTTGATAGAACTGCTTGTTGAAAAGCATCGTATTACTCCCAAAGAAGCGGAGGGATTCGTAAAGACTTTCTTTGCAGTAATAGAGGAAGGGCTGGAGCAAGACAAGTATGTTAAAATAAAAGGATTGGGTACGTTCAAGCTGATTGGTGTCGAAAGTCGCGGAAGCATCGATGTCAATACTGGAGAACGAATCGAGATACAAGGGCATACAAAAGTCTCCTTTACGCCTGATTCAGTACTTAAAGAATTAATAAACAGGCCGTTTGGACATTTTGAAACTGTAATCTTAAATGAGAATACTGTCTTGGAAGATACACCGATAGAAAAGGCTGGCGAGGATGAGTTAGAAGATGTTTCTATTGGGCAAAATGTCGCAGATGAGTCGGATACGATATCGGAAATTCCTTCTGAGCCTGCTTCTCCACTCATTGAATCGGTTATAGCGACTGAAAAAGTTGCTACGGAAGAGGATGCTGATGAACAACAGAAAGAGGAAGGCGAAATTTCTACAACAGAAGAAACACTGAAAAACTCGCAACAAAAGGAGGATACGGATGAGGGCGTTCTGCAGCAAACGGATATAAAGGAAAATAAGGATAATGGTTTGAAATGGTTTATGATTGCACTGGCATGTGTTCTCTTGGCTTGTGCAGGCATTGTTTTCTATCTTTATTATCCCGATTTGCAAGAGGAATCGATCCCAGTATCGTCTGAGGAGGAATACACTTATCCAACTGTTACAATGGGTTTACAGCATGATTCTATCCAGGAAGACTCTCTCAAAAGAACCGAAGATACACTTCGAATTCCACAACCGACTACTGCAGAGGAAAATCCAGCTTCAAGACAGCAAGTGGAGAAAAAAGTTGTTCCTGAGGAGCCTCAAAAAGTTGATAAAAAAACAACAGTCAAGTCACAGCCTGTAAATCCGGATTCTGTCAATTATGAAATAGTGGGGACAGAGACGACATATACAGTAAAAGAAGGAGAAACGTTGACACGGATTTCTTTACGGTTTTACGGAACAAAGGCTTTATGGCCTTACATTGTGAAGCATAATGCGGATGTGTTGAAGAATCCGAATAATGTGACTTCTGGTACCACACTTAAAATTCCGAAATTGATCAAAAAGCAGTAACGATAGGTAAACTATATGTCCATTATAGTTTCTGTAAACATCAACTTTAGCCTTGTAAAGTGCCACTTTAGAAAGCTAAAGAGGAACTTTATGCAGCTAAAACAAGGGCTTTGTTTGTTCTTTTGGGAAGCATTGTTTTGACATCCTACAATATCTTTTTCTGTGAAAGGAACTCTTTTATGTCATTTCCTAAAGTGAAAGATACCGGTATACTTTGCAAATACCTACTTAAAATCAGATTTAGTGTCAAACCCTTCATGCTTTCAATTTTAGTATAAGTACTTATGAAATAGTGAGATATGGTGAAATCAAAGTCTCACGGTATATGATGGCCGGGAACTTCTCTACAGATACGTTGTCATTCCAAAATTTATAGAAAGGATGAACGTAAATTATTGATACGGGAGTGAATTTAGTTTAATCTAAAGGTTTGGCCTCTATTTTTAATAAAAATTAGTTGGTATGGTTAATGAATTTCCTGTACTTTTGGGGAGCAAAAAAAGAAAGGCTTGCGCCGATGCAATAAAAACAGAAAAATAGAACTTAAAAAATATTGATTTATGGCTGAAACTATTGATATCCGTGAACTGAATGAGCGGATTGAAAGACAAAGTGCTTTCATTACCAATCTGACTGCTGGAATGGACCAGGTCATCGTAGGACAAAAACATTTGGTAGAATCTTTGTTGATCGGTTTGCTTTCCGACGGACATGTATTATTGGAAGGTGTGCCGGGCTTGGCGAAGACTTTGGCGATCAAGACACTGGCTTCTTTGATCGATGCCAAATACAGCCGTATCCAGTTTACACCGGACTTGTTGCCGGCCGATGTTATCGGTACCATGGTTTATAGTCAAAAGGACGAGAGTTTTCAGGTAAAGAAAGGTCCCGTTTTTGCCAATTTTGTATTGGCTGATGAAATTAACCGTGCTCCTGCCAAGGTACAGAGTGCATTGCTCGAGGCGATGCAGGAGCGCCAAGTGACTATCGGAAAAGAAACATTCAGGTTGCCCGAACCCTTCTTGGTAATGGCAACTCAAAATCCGATTGAACAGGAAGGTACTTACCCGCTTCCCGAAGCTCAGGTGGACCGTTTTATGTTGAAGGTCATCATTGATTATCCGAAACTGGAAGAAGAAAAGTTGATTATCCGTCAGAATATAAACGGAGAAAAAGCAAACGTACGTCCTATTCTGAAGGCTGAAGAAATTATCGAAGCACGTAAGGTGGTGCGTCAGGTGTATTTGGATGAGAAAATCGAAAAATACATTGTAGATATTGTTTTCGCAACCCGTTATCCTGAAAAATATGATCTGAAGGATTTGAAGGAGATGATAGGATTCGGCGGCTCTCCCCGTGCTTCCATCAATTTGGCACTGGCTGCACGCAGTTATGCTTTCATCAAACGTCGTGGTTACGTTATTCCTGAAGATGTGCGTGCCGTTGCTCATGACGTATTGCGTCATCGTATCGGATTGACTTACGAGGCTGAAGCCAGCAACTTGACTTCGGATGAGATTGTAAGTCGCATCCTGAACAAGGTAGAAGTGCCTTGATGCATCAACAAAAAGGGATATTCCGCGGTAAGCGGAAATATTTCTGAAAAGTTGTAGATTATAATTGGTATATTTAAGTCCCTTGTATGCGGGACTCTGATAGTTTATTTTTGAAACTTGCAGATGGAAACCACTGAACTATTAAAGAAAGTTCGCCAAATAGAAATCAAAACACACGGCTTGTCCAGCAATATTTTTGCAGGACAATACCATTCGGCCTTCAAGGGTAGGGGAATGGCTTTTTCCGAAGTGCGCGAATATCAGTTTGGCGATGACATTCGTGATATCGACTGGAATGTAACGGCACGTTTTAATAAACCTTATGTTAAGGTCTTCGAAGAAGAACGTGAATTGACGGTGATGTTGCTGGTCGATGTTTCCGGTAGTTTGGAATTTGGTACGGTGAAGCAGATGAAGAAGGATATGGTGACCGAAATTGCTGCCACATTGGCTTTTTCGGCCATTCAGAACAATGATAAGATTGGAGTCATCTTTTTCTCTGACCGGATAGAAAAATTCATTCCTCCCAAGAAGGGACGTAAGCACATCTTGTATATCATCAGAGAATTGATTGATTTCCATGCAGAAAGTCGACGTACGAATATTCGTATGGGGCTGGAATACCTGACAAATGTCATGAAACGTCGTTGCACGGCTTTTGTCCTTTCTGATTTCATCGACCAGGAGAGTTTCAAGAATGCTATGACCATTGCCAACCGTAAGCATGACGTGGTGGCCATCCAGGTGTACGACCGACGTGTGGAAGAACTTCCGGCCATCGGCCTGATGAAAATAAAGGATGCTGAAACGGGGCACGAGCAGTGGATAGATACGTCATCGCGTGCAGTGCGCAAAGCTCATCACGAATGGTGGGTGAATAAGCAGGCTGAACTGAATGAAACATTTACTAAAAGTAATGTGGACAATGTTTCAGTGCGTACCGACCAAGACTATGTGAAAGCCTTGATGACACTGTTTGCAAAGAGGAACTGATGTCGTAAAGAAAAGATCGTTTGAATGATGAAAAGATATTTGTTTTCTATAGCTCTGGCACTGATTTTTATGGGTAAAGGGTATGCTCAATCCGTAACGGTGGATGCGAGTATCGACTCTTTGCAAATATTGATTGGTGAGCAGGCAAAAATTAAACTGGAAGTGTCGCTTGACGCCAACAAACGAGCCATATTTCCGGCATACAGAGATACGCTGGTACGTGGAGTGGAAATCGTTGATGTGGCAAAACCCGATACACAGCTGTTGAACGACGGGAAGCGTACCCTGATTACTCAGGAATATACCATCACGTCTTTCGATTCGGCACTTTATTATCTCCCACCGATGGAAGTCTTGGTAGATAATAAACCCTACCGGTCAAAGGCATTGGCACTGAAAGTCTATTCTATTCCTGTGGATACGTTGCATCCTGACCAGTTTTTTGGTCCTAAAACAGTGATGAACGCTCCTTTTGTGTGGGCAGATTGGTATTTGTTTATAGCTTGCGTACTGTTGCTGGCTCCCTTCTTGTTGGCTGCCATCTATCTGGTGAAGCGAATTCGCGACAACAAGCCCATTATCCGTAAAGTGAAAGTGGAGCCCAAGTTACCGCCACACCAAGTAGCTATGCAGGAAATTGAGCGCATTAAACAAGAGAAAGTATGGCAGAAAGGACAACCGAAGGAGTACTATACGGAATTAACAGACACTCTTCGCACCTATATCAAAGAGCGTTTTGGTTTCAATGCGTTAGAAATGACTTCCACTGAGATTATCGAAAAGTTGTTGGAAACAAATGATAAAGAGGCTTTATCTGATCTGCGCACATTATTTCAGACAGCCGATTTGGTGAAATTTGCCAAACACAATCCGCTGATGAATGAAAATGATGCCAACCTGATTAATGCGGTAGATTTCATTAATGAGACCAAAGAGAAAGAAGACGAAAACGCCAAACCGCAACCTACCGAAATAACGATTGTAGAGAAGCGTTCCCTGCAAACTAAAATTTTATTGGGAGTGGGAGCTGTCCTGGCTGCTGCAGCTTTTATTTGGGCAGTAGTCTATATATGTAAAGAGTTGTATAATTACTTTGCTTAAAACGTAGAAACAATGGTTTTTGCTAATATTGAATATCTATTTCTATTGCTTTTGCTTATACCTTATATAGTATGGTATATCATGAAGCGCAGAAATAACGAGGCAACCCTTCAGATTTCTGATGCACGTGTTTATGCCCATACTCCTAAAAGTTATAAGAACTATCTGCTTCATGCACCGTTTGTTCTGCGTATCATCAGTTTGGTACTGCTTATTTTGGTATTGGCACGTCCTCAGACTACGGACAGCTGGCAAAATAGTGAGATAGAAGGTATAGACATCATGATGGCTGTCGACGTTTCTACCAGTATGCTGGCAGAAGATTTGAAACCTAACCGATTGGAGGCAGCGAAAGATGTGGCTGCTCAGTTTATCAATGGTCGCCCCAATGATAATATCGGTATCACACTCTTTGCAGGTGAGAGTTTCACACAATGTCCGCTGACAGTAGATCATGCAGTATTGCTGAATTTGATAAAGGACATTAAATGTGGTGTGATTGAGGATGGTACAGCTGTGGGTATGGGTATAGCCAATGCGGTTACCCGACTGAAAGACAGCAAGGCTAAGTCTAAAGTCATCATCCTTCTTACTGACGGAACGAACAACAGGGGAGACATCTCGCCTCTGACGGCAGCCGAGATAGCCAAGAGCTTCGGTATTCGCGTTTATACCATTGGTGTGGGTACAAACGGAATGGCTCCCTATCCTTATCCGGTAGGAGGTACGGTACAGTATGTCAATATGCCTGTAGAGATAGACGAGAAGACTTTGACGCAAATAGCAGGCACTACAGACGGTAACTATTTTCGTGCTACAAGCAATTCCAAACTGAAAGAGGTATATGAAGAAATCGACAAATTGGAGAAAACCAAACTCAGTGTCAAGGAGTTCAGTAAGCGACAAGAAGAATATCGCTGGTTTGCTCTAGGTGCATTCTTGTGTGTATTGCTTGAAGTGCTGTTACGCAATACTATTCTGAAAAAAATTCCATAATAGTTGGAAGGGAACAGCAAGTGTATATGAAGTATAATTTGTAATTAGAGTATATAAAGATATGTTTCGCTTTGAAGAACCTGCATATTTATATTTGCTGATACTGTTGCCATTGTTGGTTGCATTTTATTTGTATTCCAACTATCGCAGACGTAAGGCGATCCAGAAGTTTGGCGATCCGATATTGATGGCCCAGTTAATGCCGGATGTTTCACGATATCGTCCTGATGTAAAGTTTTGGTTTGTATGGGCTGCTATTGGCTTTTTTTCTGTATTGCTGGCCCGCCCTCAGTTCGGATCAAAACTTGAAACAGTCAAGAGACAAGGCGTAGAAGTGATGGTAGCGTTGGATATCTCAAATTCAATGTTGGCACAAGACGTGCAGCCTAGCCGATTGGAAAAGGCTAAACGATTGATGGCTCGACTCGTGGACAAGATGCAGAATGACAAAGTGGGGATGATTGTGTTTGCAGGTGATGCCTTTACTCAACTTCCTATCACGAATGATTATATTTCGGCCAAGATGTTTTTGGAAACAATTGATCCTTCATTAATATCCAAGCAAGGAACTGCTATCGGAGCTGCAATCAATTTGGCCACTCGCAGCTTTACACCGCAGGAAGGTGTAGGTCGTGCCATTATTTTGATTACCGATGGTGAGAACCATGAGGGTGGGGCCATGGAAGCTGTTAAGGCTGCTACGGAAAAAGGTATTCAGGTCAATGTGTTGGGAGTTGGCTTACCAGATGGAGCTCCTATTCCTGTAGAAGGAACCAATGACTATCGCCGCGACCGTGAAGGTAATGTTATCGTGACGCGTCTGAACGAACAGATGTGTCAAGAAATAGCCAAGACGGGTAATGGCATTTATGTTCGTGTGGATAATACAAATAATGCGCAAAAAGCAATTATCAGTGAGATAGACAAGATGGCCAAGGCGGATGTGGAAACCAAGGTTTACACTGAGTATAATGAACAGTTTCAAGCAGTGGCATGGATAATCTTAATTCTTCTGTTGGCTGAAATGCTGATATTGGAACGTAAGAATCCACTGTTCCGCAATATTCATTTATTTTCAACTAAGAAAAAGGAGCAATGAGTATGAGTTATCAGAAATATATAGGGTTGTTCTTTCTGTTAATAGCAGCTACGACCGTACATGCACAAAAAGCAGAGCGTGATCTCATACGAAAGGGGAATCGTATGTATAACGACAGTGTGTATGAAAATGCTGAAGTTAATTACAGGAAAGCTTTGGAGATTAATCCGAAATCAACTGTTGCCATGTACAATTTGGCAAATACACTGATGCAACAGAATAAACTGCAGGAGGCTATGGAGCAATTTGCCGGTGCAGCCAAAGTGGAAAAAGAGAAACCTAATCTGGCACAGATTTACCATAATATGGGTGTCATTTTCCAATCACAGAAAGATTATGCAAAGGCAATAGAGGCATATAAAGAATCGCTTCGTAATAATCCGAAGGATGATGAAACACGTTATAATCTGGCTTTGGCGCAGAAATTGCTGAAAGATCAACAACAAGATCAGCAAAATCAGGATAATCAGCAAAACCAACAGAAGCAGGAAGAGAAGCAAGATCAGCAACAAAATCAGCAACAGAACCAAAATAATGATCAACAGCAGGAACCTCCTCAGCAACAGAAACAGGACAATCAGATGTCTAAGGAGAATGCTGAACAGTTGTTGAACTCCGTAATGCAGGATGAGAAAGACGTACAAGATAAAGTGAAAAAACAACAGCAGGTTATCAAAGGTAATCGCTTGGAGAAAGATTGGTAAATTAAATAACAACAAATAATATATGAGAAAAATTGTTTTCTTATGGATGGCATTGTTTGCCACGGCTTTGTGCAGTTATGCCGATGACAAAGTGACATTCACAGCATCAGCAGCTCCTGATGTTGTAGCTGTGGGAGATCAACTCAGGCTATCATATACAGTAAACACGCAAAAGGTGAAAGATTTTCGAGTTCCGTCTATCAAAGGATTTGATGTACTGATGGGACCTAGCCGTTCCTATAGCAGACAAAATTTTAATGGGAATGTTACGGAAAATCTTACCTATACTTATATTTTATTGGCCAAGGCAGAGGGCGAATATACGATTCCTGGTGCTACACTTTCGGTGGGAAAGGATCAATACTTATCCAATTCTGTGAAGATCAAAGTGTTGCCAGCTGACCAATCGTCGAATGCACAAGGTGCAGGAAGTGGACAAGGAGGAAGAAGCTCATCTTCATCAAGCGATACTTCTATTTCCAATAACGATTTGTTTATTACAGCTACACTTAGCAAAACTAATGTTTATGAACAGGAAGCCATTCTGTTGACATATAAAATATATACAGTAGTTGATCTTCGTGGATTTGATAATGTAAAGCTCCCTGATTTTAAAGGATTTCATTCTCAAGAGGTAGAATTACCCAATGACAGACGGTGGGGATTAGAACATTATAAAGGCCGCAATTATCACTCAACAATCTATCGTCAGTTTGTGCTTTTCCCACAACAGTCCGGAAAATTGACTATTGATGCAGCTCGATTTGATGCTTCGGTTGAGAAAATGGAAGAAGTCGTTGATCCATTTGAAGCTTTCTTCAATGGAGGTGGCGGAAGTATACAGATAAAGAAAACTTTGATGACTCCCAAACTGACGGTTGATGTCAAATCTTTGCCGGCTGGTAAACCGACAGACTTTAGCGGAGGAGTAGGAGAGTTTACTATATCTTCTTCTATCAACAGCACGGATGTGAAGACGAACGATGCCATTACGATAAAGCTTGTCATTTCTGGAACAGGAAATCTGAAGTTGGTATCAGATCCGGAAGTCAAGTTTCCTGAAGATTTTGAAGTGTATGATCCAAAAGTTGACAACAAGTTCCGTCTGACCAATACTGGCCTGTCTGGAAATAAAGTGATAGAATACTTGGCCATTCCACGTAATGCAGGAACCTATAAGATTCCTCCTATCAAGTTTAGCTATTTTGATATCAAGTCACGTTTGTACAAGACTTTGACCACTGAAGAATATGTCGTTCAAGTAGCTAAAGGTGCAGGAAATGCAACGCAGACTATTGCAAACTTTACCAATAAGGAAGATCTGAAAGTATTGAATGAGGATATCCGCTTTATCAAGCAGAATGATGTGAAACTAATGCCCAAAGGAGAATATTTCTATGGCTCGACAACCTATTGGTTATTCTATCTTATTCCTGGCATTTTGTTTATCACTTGTTTTGTCCTTTACCGTAAGCAGATTGCAGCAAACGCCAATGTGGCAAGAGTTCGTACGAAGAAAGCCAATAAAGTGGCAGTGAAACGCATGAAACAAGCTGAAAAATTGCTTGCCGCTAATAAAAAGGATGAATTCTATGACGAGGTATTGAAAGCTTTGTGGGGTTATATTAGTGATAAACTTAATATTCCAGTTTCGCGCTTGTCTAAAGACAACATTGAAGAAGAATTGCTCAAATACGGCGTATCTGACGATTTGATAAAGGAATTCCTCAATGCATTGAACAGCTGTGAATTTGCCCGCTTTGCTCCAGGAGATGCCAATCAGGCTATGGATAAGGTCTATACAGAATCATTTGAAGTGATCAGTAAAATGGAAAATTCAATCAAACATTAAAAAGAGGAGAATATATAGCATGAAAAAAATATGGGTTTTAACTATTATATTAATGGCATCGGTAACATTGTTTGGTCAAGATGCCGTCCTCAATGATTCTGTCAGCTCAGATTCTTTGACGAAGTCAGACGCTTCTGCTTTTTCTGCAGCTAAACAGATTGTAAATGCAACTAAAGCTGAAGGAGACAGTGCATACATTAAGAATGACTTTGCGTCTGCCATACAAATCTATGAGAGCTTGTTGCAACAAGGGGAAGCACCGGAAATATATTATAATTTAGGTAACTGCTATTATAAAACGGATGATATTGCACGTGCCATCCTCAATTATGAACGTGCTTTATTATTAAGTCCCGGAAATGCTGATATACGTGCCAATTTGGAAATAGCTCGTTCTAAAGCTATTGATAAAGTTACACCTGTGCCTGAGATCTTTTTTATAACATGGATTAAGTCATTAGTCAATTCTCAGAGTTCTGATGCATGGGCAAGAACGGGTATTGTTTCTTTCTTACTATTGTTAGTATCCCTTGCTATCTTTTTCTTTACCCAACATATTAAGTGGAAAAAAATAGGATTTTCTGCTGCAATATTATTTTTAATAGTAACTGTTCTTTCCAATCTATTCGCATCACAGCAAAAAAGTTATTTGACCAATCGTAATGATGCTATTATTTTATCACCAAGCGTGACAGTACGTAGCACTCCAAGTGAGAGCGGTACCAGCCTCTTTGTTCTACATGAAGGGCGTAAGGTAGAGATTAAGGATAATAGTATGCGTGAATGGAAAGAAATACGTTTAGAAGATGGTAAAGTAGGGTGGGTGCCTTCATCTTCGATAGAAGTAATTTGAGAATCTAAAGATAATCTTTTTCGAAAGTCCGAATCACATATAACAGATGGTTCGGACTTTCTTTTTCCATATTAACCTTTGTTCCTGACAAAAAGATAAAAAAGGAGGCAAAAAAGTTTGTTTTATCTTTTTTTTTCTTTAAGTTTATAGCGTGATAATTAAAAAATAGAGTATTAACCATTAAGTTTATGAATATGAGAACAATAACTTTCAACGAATTACGTAAGATCAAAGACTCTTTACCCACAGGAAGCATGCATAGAATTGCCGATGAATTAGGTTTAAGTGTAGATACAGTTAGGAATTTCTTCGGTGGACACAATTTCAAAGAAGGTAAAAGTGTAGGTATTCATTTAGAACCGGGTCCTGATGGTGGATTGGTAATGATTGATGATACCACGGTGCTTGATAGGGCATTAGAAATCTTAGATGAAATAGCAAACGAACATAAGCAAGTCTCTGAAGAATAAAAAAGTCTGTAGAAAATCCCAATTGTTGCATCATGAAGAAAGACAATTGGGATTTTTCTTTTAGACGAATTTGTATACCTATCTTTATTTCATTATTTAGACTTTTGACTATCATGGAAGACAAATTAGTAACCTTAGCCATATTAACATATGCGAAGGCTCAAATTTTGAAAAACGTGCTTGAGAATGAGGGAATTGAGACGTGTATTCATAATATAAACCAGATACAACCGGTGGTTTCATCGGGAGTAAGAGTTCGTATTAAAGAAAGTGATTTGCCTCGTGCACTGAAAATAACTGAAAGTTCCGCATGGTTGTCCGAAGAAGTTGTAGAAGGTAAGTCACCTCATATTGACAAGTCAACAAATAAGATCCTAATTCCTGTCGATTTCTCTAATTATTCATTGAAAGCCTGCGAATTCGGCTTCCATTTTGCACAGAATGCTGGTGCAGAAGTATTGTTATTACATGTTTATTTTACTCCAATTTATGCTACTTCTTTACCATATAGCGACATTTTCAATCTTCATGGTGATGAGGAAAATACTCGGAATATACTTCAAAAAGCCCATAATGAAGTCACTGCATTCTCAGATAAAATAAAGGAAAAAATTAGTTCGGGGTATTTGCCAAATATTAAATATTCATGCATACTGAGAGAGGGTATTCCTGAGGAAGAAATTATTCGATATGCAAAGGAAATTCATCCCCGTATGATTATCATGGGTACACGTGGTAAGGATCAAAAAGATATTGACTTAATAGGAAGTGTAACTGCTGAAGTAATAGAAAGAGCACATACTACAGTTTTAGCTATACCAGAAAGAACACTTATCGAGCAGTTATCAGAGGTTAAGCGTATTGCTTTCATTACGAATTTTGATCAAAGAGACTTAATTGCTTTTGATTCACTTATCCATAATAGTCTGAAGGATTTTAAAGTTGCTGTGTCTTTAATTCACTTAGCAGAAGTCAAGGATACATGGAATGAAATAAAACTTGGAGGTATTAAGGAATATTTCCAGAAACAATATCCGAATTTAGAAATATATTATGATGTTGTCCAAGATGATAATTTCCTAATTAATTTAGATCATTATATAAAAAGTAAACATATTGATATAATAACGTTGACTTCTTATAAAAGAAATATCTTTTCCAGATTATTTAATCCAAGTATTGCCAGGAAAATGATTTTTCATTCTGATACGCCGCTTATGGTTTTATACAGCAAACCGAATTAATCAAAATAAAGCGTTTTCGTTTGAGATATAATCATGATTATGTTTAATATAAAATAAAGGAATGCTCATTATAAGGTGATTACATACTCATATTAGCCTTATTTACTCTTTTCCGAAAGATCTGAGATAAGAGAATTCTAAAAAAGAAATAGCCCTAAACTGTGAATTTTGTTTAGGGCTATTCTATTATATAAATTAATTGCTGTTACAAATCAAAGCAAATTTTAGAAATTACCAAGCTTCTCGATTTCTTCAAATTCAGCACCCATTTGCAGATTGTAATAAACTCTGTAAAGACCGTTCAGCCACAGTTCTTTTCTTTCGGGTTGTAATTGTCTTGCTTTCTCGTAGCAAGGTTTGGCTTTTTCATAGAAGACTTTCAATGCTTCTTGATCTTCTCTATACTTCGGATCGTTTACGTCAGTTGTAGACTTCTCAGAAAAGTCTTGAGCTTGCAGACAGTAAACCAAACCTAAGTTAGAATATGCTTCTGCATAATTAGGATCAATTTCTGTGGTCTTCTGATAGAATTCAATGGCTTTCTCCAAAGCTGCAGCAGCTTCAGCATCTTTCTTCTGTTCTTTTAAAGTATTATACTGATTGTGATACAGATAACCCTTTACGTACAGATAGAATGTGTTATTCGGATCCTTAGCCAACATATCATCAGCAAACTTCATAGCTTCATCATATTTGTTGTTATTGCTGTAGTAATCAATCAGATTACCAAAGAAGAACTGATGGTCAGGATATTTCTGCACACCTTCTTGCAGTGAAGCTACCCATTTGTCTGTTTCACCTTGAGCTTTCAATGCTGAAGAGATAAATTCCATGGCATACTTACCAACTTCTTTATCTTCTTTTGCGTACGGAGCATATTTCAATACGCTGGGATAATCTTCCAAACGAGTGGCTACCATAGCTGCGTAATATGCGATCTGCGGCAGCAAAGTGTCAGCCTTAACTGCCTCGTTTTCAGCAAACATAGGATTGCCGGCGATATCTACATATGTACCGAAGAAACTTAATGCTTTTTTTCCGTCTTCTTTGTTTTCATTTCCCAGATACATGTTGTAGTACTGAATACCACCGTTAATCAGATTACCACGTTCTGCCAAGATAGCACTTGAATTGGCTTTTCTGTACTTGTTCTTGATCTTACCCTTTTCATTGGGAATCTGTGCCAATTCATCACACTTGAAATAGTACTGGCACATGTTCAATGCGCTGTTGTACACCTGAAGTGTGTCATACGGCTTTCTCAGGTAAGCATTTTCCATTTCCTTTTCGCTTCTTCTCTTCTGGATGAAACCAGCTACATTCCAAGTTTCAGCCTGATCCTTTGTTTCAGGATTGGTTAAAGCTTGATTGATCAGTTCTTCTGCTTTGGCAAAATCAGGTTGTACTGCACTTGCCATCTTTTTAGCTTCTTTTACTGACTTCTCTTGGGCAAAGGTAAAGCCTGCAACAAGCAGCAAAGCAGCTGTAAATAATACTTTTTTCATGATTGTAGAAAAGTTTAAATTAGAACTATGTTGTCTATTCTTATTCATTATTAGTTTCATTTTCAGCGTTTTCAACGTTGTTTTCATTCTCTGGCAGGTTATCGTCCTGTGGTTCATCTTCCTCTGTTTCTGAAGTTACCTTACAAACGGAGCCAATCTCATCATTTCGTTTCTCCAGATTGATAAGACGTACTCCCTGCGTAGCACGACCCATGATACGTACGTCGGCTACTTTCAGACGAATGGTGATACCTGACTTGTTAATGATCATCAAGTCATTCTCATCCGTTACAGACTTGATTGCCACAAGCTTACCTGTCTTTTCGGTGATACTGATGGTCTTCACACCCTTGCCACCACGGTTGGTCTTGCGGTAGTCCTCGATGTCCGAACGTTTGCCGTATCCCTGCTCAGAAACGACCATAATGGTTTCTGCCTCAGGGTCTTTGATGCAGATCATGCCGACAACTTCGTCCTGTCCGTCTTCGTCGAGGGTCATGCCGCGTACACCTGTTGCGGTACGGCCCATGACACGTACGGCACTTTCGTGGAAGCGGATGGCGCGTCCGTTGCGGTTGGCGATAATGATTTCGTTGTCACCGTTCGTCATGCGTACCTCGATGACGCGGTCGTCTTCGCGGATGGTGATGGCGTTCACACCGTTTTGGCGTGGACGAGAATACTGTTCGAGCAAGGTCTTCTTAATGACACCGTTCTTGGTGCAGAACAGCACGTAGTGGCTGTTGATGAATTCCTGATCGTTCAGGTTCTTCACGCGCAGGTAGGCATTGACAGCATCGTCGGAGTCGATGTTCAACAGATTCTGGATGGCTCGTCCCTTCGAGTTCTTCGAACCTTCGGGTATTTCGTACACCTTCAGCCAGTAGCACTTGCCCTTTTGGGTGAAGAACATCATGGTGTTGTGCATCGTAGCCGGATAGATATGCTCTACGAAGTCCTCATCGCGGGTTTCGGAACCTTTGGAGCCTACCCCACCACGGTTCTGTGCACGGAATTCGCTCAGAGGCGTACGCTTGATGTAGCCCATGTGCGAAATGGTGATAATCATCTCGTCGTCGGCGTAGAAGTCTTCGGGGTTGAATTCCTCGGAAGAATACACGATTTCAGAGCGGCGCTCGTCGCCGTATTTTTCTTTCACTTCGATGAGTTCGTCCTTGATGACCTTACGGCAAAGCTCGTCGTTCACCAGGATTTCCTCCAAGTAAGCAATCTGTTTCTTGATTTCCTCGTATTCGGCGTGCAGTTGGTCTTGCATCAGGCCGGTGAGTTGGCGCAGACGCATCTCGACGATGGCACGGCTCTGTATCTCAGTCAGCTGGAAACGCTCCATCAGGCCAGTAATGGCATCAGCTGGCGTCTTGGCGGCACGGATGATGCGGATTACTTCGTCGATATTGTCCGAAGCGATGATCAAACCTTCCAGAATGTGGGCACGCTCCTTAGCTTTGCGCAGGTCGAACTGTGTGCGGCGGATTACCACGTCGTGACGATGCTCTACGAAGTATTTGATGAGCTCTTTCAGGTTCAGCAGGCGCGGACGTCCGTGTACCAGTGCCACGTTGTTCACGCCAAACGACGTCTGGAGCATAGTCATTTTGTAGAGCTTGTTCAGCACTACGCTGGCGTTGGCATCGCGCTTCACGTCGATGACGATGCGCATACCTTCGCGGTCGGATTCGTCGTTGGCGTTTGTGATGCCTTCGATTTTCTTCTCGTTGGCCAGGTCGGCGATGCTCTTGATGAGCTCAGCCTTGTTTACGCCATAAGGTATTTCGGTAACGACAATCTTGTCATGCGTCTGCCCAGTTTCAATCTCGGCCTTGGCACGCATCACTACGCGACCACGGCCCGTCAGATAGGCTTCGCGTACACCGCTCATACCATAGATGTAACCTCCTGTGGGGAAGTCAGGAGCCTTGACGTAGTTCATCAGCTCCTCAATTTCGATATCGTTGTTGTCAATGTAGGCTACACAAGCGTCGATCACCTCCGAGAGGTTATGCGTAGGCATATTGGTGGCCATACCGACGGCAATACCTGAAGCACCGTTTACCAGCAGGTTCGGGATGCGTGTAGGCATCACGGTGGGCTCCTGGAGGGAGTCGTCGAAGTTGTTCTGCATGTCGACGGTTTCCTTGTCGAGGTCCTGCATCATGTCTTCACCGATCTTCTGCAGGCGGCACTCCGTGTAACGCATGGCCGCTGCATTGTCGCCGTCTACCGAGCCGTAGTTACCTTGGCCGTCTACCAGCATGTAGCGCATGGCCCACGGTTGTGCCATACGTACCAATGCACCATAGACGGACGAGTCGCCGTGCGGGTGGTACTTACCCAACACTTCACCTACTACTCTGGCCGATTTCTTATAAGGTTTGTCCGACGTATTTCCCAGCCCCATCATGCCGAAAAGAATTCTTCGGTGAACAGGCTTAAAACCATCTCTAACATCCGGAAGGGCACGCGAAACAATGACCGACATGGAGTAGTCAATGTACGATGACTTCATTTCCTCCTCGATGTTAATCTTTATAATTCTGTCTTGTTCAAGCATTTAAAAAGATTATTAATTATACATTGCATGGTTCGTGAAAAACCACGCTAAAGTACTGCTTTTTTACGACATACGAAAACATTTCGGAAAGAAAGTTTCAGAAGGAAGATGGACGGAAGCACGAGGTGACAGGCTGAAAGACCTTATAAATAATATAAGGTGTACGGAGCAAAGTCGCTTGGAGCGAAAAAGGCAGAACAGCTTTTGTTGAGATTTTCTGCTAAAAGCCGGTCGAAACGCTTGTTGGGGTTGTCGAACTAAAATATTTTGTCTATCTTTGTTACATCATTCTACTGTACAAATCGTTATGAAACAGCTGTTTTTCTTGATTTCCTGCTGTGCATTCCTGCTATTGTCTTGCACATCCCATCCGACCGTTCATCGCGAGAACGGCTGGTATCTGGCTGCGTCCGAAGACATGGACAGCATTGCTTTGGAGCCTATTGCCACCGTTCGCGACTTCAACGAACTTCGTCTGGACTCCGATGCCTTTGGCCGATATGTCATTACAGGGCGGATTAGCCCACACAAACAGGCTGATTGGGCCGATCAGACGGAAAAAGCCATCGGCCGTTGCCTGGCATTTGTGTTCAACGATACGGTCATTTGCTGTCCGAAGGTTCATGCGCGGATAGAGAGCGGCAACTTCCAAGTATCTTCTTCTCCCGACCGTCCGATGGATTTGCCTTCCATTTACCGCCGCCTCAGACAGGAGAAGATTGCCCTCATTGAGGAGCAGTTCAAGGGGTGGACAAAAGACTCCACGTTTACGCAAGAACAACAGGATTCCATCATTGCCGATTTAGACTATTGGGATGCCCAAGCTATAACGCATGGTTTTGAATAATCTCCTCTCTCCGCTTGTTTTGACAATCTGACATTTTGCATTCTTAATGCACTGAGAATTGCTTCTTTCGCCCCGAGGTAAAGGTTGATGGCAAATTTTAAAGCGCAAAGTGGCTTATTGTCTTGTTTTCAGTTTGATAGCGAAATCTTTACATTATAACGAGAGAAATAATAGGGCAAAAACAAGGCTTTCTACCCCTCTATCCCCTACTTTTCGAAGCCAAAGTAAGACTTTAGCGGGCTAAAGTAGATGTTTATGGATGGAAAATACGGTGTTTTTTCGCATGAAAAGCAATGTTTTCATCGTGGAAAAGCGATGTTTTCCTTCAGAAAAAGCAATGTAATGCCTCGCGACATGCCCCTTTTTGCTTGCCAAGCAGCATTTTACAGGCTTTCTCCTTTCTATTTCGTGTCGATAGAAAAACGGACGAGTCAGCAAGATATCTTTTTCTGTTTCGAAAAGTATATATTTTGCAAAAATGAGTGACACTTTGTTATGTAGGCAAATGAAGAAAAGACAGCTTTGCTCTTTTTTGGCACAGGATTTGCTGATTATTACTTGAAACATCGTGGCAAAGCCGCTAAAAATGCGTATCTTTGCCTCGGATTATAACCCAAACAAAAGGAGTAAATCAATGAACAGTCAATTTTCACAAAGAGTTTCGGACGTACTGACCTATAGCAAGGAAGAGGCCAATCGGTTGGGTTGCAGCCTTATAGCCCCTGAACATCTGCTGCTTGGCATTTTGCGCGATGGCGGCGGAAAAGCTATGGAAGTGCTCATGAAACTTGATGCGGACGTAAATCGAATCAAAAGAAACCTGGAGGAGAGCATAGAGTCGGAAGGTGATTTCTTGCCTGAGGCAGAAGTACCCCTCTCGCTTACTGCTACCCGAATCCTTAAAATATGCATGCTCGAAGCCCGCTTGCTGAAGAGCGAACTGGCCGACACGGAGCATTTGCTGCTGGCTATCCTGAAAGATGGCAACAGTGTGGCATCTACAGTGCTGGTAGACAATGGTATTACCTATCAGGATGTGTACGACGTTCTTACGATGAAATCGGCCAATCCGAATGCTGGCATGGGCTTTACCGAAGACGATGACGAAGAGGAGGAAGTCGGTCCTTCGCGCTCCGGACAGGAAAGCGGGCGTGGCAGTATGGGCAGTTCGTCTGCCTCGGCACAGACAGCCACACGCCGCCCTGCCAACGACACGCCCGTACTCGATAACTTCGGTACCGACATCACCCGTGCCGCTGCTGAGGGCAAGCTGGATCCTGTTGTAGGCCGTGAACGCGAGATTGAGCGTCTGGCACAAATTCTGAGCCGTCGCAAGAAAAACAATCCTGTGCTGATAGGTGAACCCGGCGTGGGCAAGTCGGCCATCGTCGAAGGATTGGCTCTGCGCATCACGCAGCGCAAGGTGTCGCGCATACTCTTCGACAAGCGCGTCATCATGCTCGACATGTCGTCCGTCGTGGCAGGCACCAAGTACCGCGGCCAGTTCGAAGAGCGCATCCGCTCCATTATCAACGAGTTGCAGAAGAACCCCAATGTCATCCTTTTCATCGACGAGATACATACCATCGTCGGTGCAGGAGCCGCCGCAGGCACCATGGATGCCGCCAACATGCTGAAGCCCGCCCTGGCGCGTGGTGAGATACAGTGCATCGGCGCCACTACACTGGACGAGTATCGCAAGAGCATTGAAAAAGACGGTGCGCTGGAGCGTCGTTTCCAAAAGGTTATTGTGGAGCCCACTACTGCCGAAGAGACGTTGCAGATATTGAAGAACATCAAGGAGAAATACGAAGACCACCACAACGTGCGCTACACGGATGCCGCCCTCGAGGCGTGTGTCAAGTTGTCAGCCCGTTATATCAACGACCGCAACTTCCCTGACAAGGCCATCGATGCCCTCGACGAAGCCGGTTCGCGTGTACACCTGACCAACATCAGTGCCCCCAAGGAAATCGAGGAACAGGAACGCCTGATAGAAAACGCCCGTCTGCAAAAGACCGAAGCTGTGAAGGCGCAGAATTTCGAGTTGGCTGCCGGTTACCGCGACCGCGAGAAAGAGCTCATGACGCAACTGGAGCAGATGAAAGCCGACTGGGAGGCTCAGCTCAAGGAGCAGCGTCAGACGGTGGACGAGGAAGAAATAGCCTCTGTGGTGTCCATGATGTCGGGTGTGCCCGTACAGCGTATGGCACAGGCCGAAGGACTGAAGCTGGCCGGCATGAAGGAAGAACTCCAGCAAAAGGTCATTGCCCAGGACGTAGCCATCGAGAAGTTGGTGAAGGCTATTGTACGCAGCCGTGTGGGCCTGAAAGACCCCAACCGTCCTATCGGCACGTTCATGTTCCTGGGACCGACAGGTGTGGGTAAAACGCATCTGGCCAAGCAGTTGGCGCGCTATATGTTCGGTTCGGACGATGCACTGATACGTATCGATATGAGCGAATACATGGAGAAATATACCGTGTCGCGTATGATAGGTGCCGCTCCCGGCTACGTGGGCTATGAGGAAGGCGGACAGCTCACCGAGAAGGTGCGCCGCAAACCCTACTCCATTGTCCTGCTGGACGAGATCGAAAAGGCTCATCCCGACGTCTTCAACATCCTCTTGCAGGTGCTCGACGAAGGTCGTTTGACCGACAACGTGGGGCGCACCATCGACTTCAAGAATACGGTCATCATCATGACCTCCAACATCGGTACGCGCCAGCTCAAGGAGTTTGGCCGTGGTGTAGGCTTTGCCGCTCAGAACCGTACGGACGACAAAGAGTACTCACGTGGCGTCATCCAGAAAGCGTTGAACAAGACTTTCTCGCCCGAGTTCCTGAACCGTTTGGACGAAATCATTACCTTTGACCAGTTGTCGCTCGACGCCATTACGCGCATCGTCGATATCGAGTTGAAGGGACTGTATGAACGTCTTGAAGGCATTGGCTACCATCTTCAGGTGGACGATGCGGCCAAGAAATTCCTTGCTACGAAGGGCTACGACGTACAGTTTGGTGCCCGTCCGCTGAAGCGTGCCATCCAGAACTACCTGGAAGACGGCCTGTCCGAACTCATCGTCTCGGGCGGCGTACAGCCGGGCGATACCGTCAGCGTGACCCACGAAGACGGCAAGGACGAGCTGACGATGCAGAAACTTTGACCGTAAACCGGCCATCATACAGACAAAATGTCAGTCCCCGACGGACTGGCATTTTTTTTGTATCCCTACCGTCAGAGAAAAAATAAGTAAAACCTATAATATACTGTTTGAATTATGCAAAAAGGTAACATTGGGGTAACGACCGAAAACATCTTCCCCGTCATTAAAAAGTTTTTGTACAGTGACCACGAAATATTCCTGCGCGAACTAGTGTCCAACGCCGTTGATGCTACGCAGAAACTGAAGACTCTTGCCTCCATTGGTGAGTACAAAGGCGAGTTGGGCGACCTGACGGTCCGTGTCAGCCTGGGCAAGGACACCATTACCGTGTCCGACCGCGGTATTGGTCTGACCGCCGAAGAAATCGACAAATACATCAATCAGATAGCTTTCTCTGGCGCCAACGACTTCCTCGAGAAGTACAAGAACGACGCGAACGCCATCATCGGCCACTTCGGTCTGGGCTTCTACTCGGCTTTCATGGTTGCCAAGAAGGTAGAAATCATCACCAAGTCGTGCAAGGAAGGTGCACAGGCTGTGAAATGGACTTGCGACGGCAGTCCTGAGTTTACTATCGAGGATTGCGACAAGGCCGACCGCGGTACCGATATTGTCCTCTACATCGACGATGATTGCAAGGAGTTCCTCGAAGAAGCCCGCATCTCTACGCTGCTGAAGAAGTACTGCAGCTTCCTGCCCGTGCCCGTAGCTTTCGGCAAGAAGAAGGAATGGAAAGACGGCAAACAGGTAGAAACCGCTGAAGACAACGTCATCAACGAAACGACTCCGCTCTGGACACGCAAGCCCAGCGAACTGAAGGACGAAGACTACAAAGCCTTCTATCGTGACCTCTATCCCATGTCCGACGAGCCTCTGTTCTGGATTCACCTGAATGTGGACTATCCGTTCCATCTCACCGGCGTGCTTTACTTCCCCAAGGTGAAGAGCAACATCGAGCTGAACAAGAACAAGATACAGCTTTACTGCAACCAGGTATACGTTACGGATTCTGTAGAAGGCATCGTGCCCGACTTCCTGACGTTGCTCCACGGCGTGCTTGATTCACCCGACATCCCGTTGAACGTATCGCGTTCATACCTGCAAAGCGACTCCAACGTCAAGAAGATTTCGACGTACATCACCAAGAAGGTATCCGACCGTCTGCAGTCCATATTCAAGAACGACCGCAAACAGTTCGAAGAGAAGTGGAACGACTTGAAGATCTTCATTAACTACGGCATGCTGACGCAAGAAGATTTCTACGATCGTGCCAAGGATTTCGCCCTCTTCACCGACACCGACGGCAAGCAATATACCTTCGACGAGTACAAGACGCTCATCAAGGACAACCAGACCGATAAGGACAATACCCTGATCTATCTGTATGCCAACAACAAGGACGAGCAGTATAGCTACATCGAGGCTGCTAAGAATAAGGGCTACAATGTGTTGCTGATGGACGGCCAGCTGGACATTGCTGTTGTAAGCATGCTCGAGCAGAAGTTCGACAAAGTTCGCTTCACCCGTGTGGACAGCGATATCATCGACAACCTCATCGTGAAGGAAGACAAGAAGAATGAGGTGCTCGAAGCAGCCAAACAGGAAGCTCTTTCAGCTATGTTCAAGAGCCAGCTGCCCAAGATGGACAAGACTGAATTCTACGTTGTGGCACAGGCTATGGGCGAAGGCGCCGCTCCGGTCATGATCACGCAGAGTGAATACATGCGCCGTATGAAGGAAATGGCCAATATCCAGGCCGGTATGAGCTTCTATGGCGACATGCCCGACATGTTCAACCTCGTGCTCAACGCCGACCATCCGTTGGTTAAGGAGGTCTTGGCTGGTGAAGAACAGGCCTGCGCAGCCGACATCGTGCCCATTCAGCTCTCTATGGACGACACCAACAACCGTCGCAATGCGCTAAAGAAGAGCCACGAAGGCAAGAAGGACGAGGAAATCCCCACAGCCGAGAAGGACGAGCTCAGCGAACTGGACAAGAAATGGAACGAACTAAAGACGAAGAAGGAAGCAGTCCTGGCCGGTTATGCCGCCCAGAATCCGGTTGTTCGTCAGCTTATTGATCTGGCTCTGTTGCAAAACGGTATGCTGAAAGGCGAAGCACTCAATAACTTCGTAAAACGAAGCATCGAGCTGATTAAATAAAGCCCCTTCAACACTTTCTATACTCTCCAAAAGAGGATGTATCTTCATGGTACATCCTCTTTTTTTGCCCTTTTCATCGAAAAAATCTTTTTTTCTTCGCTAAATTGAATACAGTTCAAAACAAATTCGTATATTTGAAAAAAATCATTCGGTATTATGGGAACGTTAGGCTGTATCAATGACATGATTCAACGGGATAAGGAAAACCGTGAATTGCGGAAATTGGGAAGAGAACGTCGTAAAGATCGTCTCGACCGGATGTATTGCGGAAAGAAATTGCATTTGTCGGAAGGAGTGACAGCCGATGATATGAAACAGGCTCAGGAACAGATTGCCGACAAACAAGAACAGGACTTGAAACAAGAAGTCACTTTTGCCTATCTGGTGATGGGGATCTGTACTCTTTTGACAATCTGTGTGATACTCTTTCTGTTGAATTGAAGTATGATTATTTACAGAATATGAAAAAACTATATACCTTCCTCTTGTGTTGCTGTTGTCTGCTTTCCGCTTTGAACGCGCAGAAGGTAGGACTTGTATTGAGCGGTGGCGGTGCCAAGGGTATGACCCACATTGGTATTATCCGTGCATTGGAAGAGAACAATATCCCCATTGATTATATTGCAGGGACATCTATGGGTGCCATCATTGGATCGCTCTATGCCATGGGCTATTCACCCGACGATATGGAAGCCCTGCTTCGTTCACCAGATTTCAAAAGATGGTATTCCGGGCAGGTTGAGTCGCAATACGGATATTATTTCAAGCAGAGCAGACCGACACCAGAGTTTGCCAATATCCGTTTTTCTTTTGGCGATTCCATTCATGTTCGTCCTCAAATCCTTCCGACCAACATTGTGAGTCCTATTCAGATGAATCTTGTATTTGTGGAGCTGTTTGCACAGGCTACGGCTGCTTGTCGGGGGAATTTCGATAAAATGTTTGTTCCTTTCCGCTGTGTAGCTTCCGATGTATACAACAAGCGCCCTTTGGTCATGCGTCAAGGTGATTTAGGAGATGCAGTGCGAGCCTCAATGAGTTTTCCTTTCGTATTCAAACCCATTGAGATAGACAGCGTATTGGCTTATGATGGTGGCATTTATAATAACTTCCCTACGGATGTAATGATGAAGGATTTCCATCCCGATGTCATTATCGGCAGCGTAGTTGCCGCCAATCCGGGAAAACCTCAGGAAGGCAATCTCATGAGCCAGCTTGAGAACATGATTATGCAGAAAACGGATTATTCCATTCCCGATTCGTTGGGTATTGTGATGACTTTCAAATATAACGACGTTAATCTGCTGGATTTTGACCGTCTGCAGGAACTTCACGATATTGGATACAACAGGACCATCAGCCTGATGGACTCCATCAAAATGCGAATATCCCGTCGTGAAAGTGCTGAAAACGTCCGACTGAGGCGCATGACCTATCGTAACACTTTGCCACAACTGCGTTTTCGTGACATCTATATTGAAGGAGCCAACGAACACCAGCAGTCGTATATCAGAAAGGAATTTCATAGTGACAACCATCAGATCTTCACTTATGAAGATTTAAAAAGGGGATATTTTCGACTGTTGGCAGACAATATGATTTCGGAGATTATCCCTCACGCAGTTTATGATCCTGAGTCCGATTTATACGAACTCCATCTTCAAGTCAAGATGGAGAAAGATTTCTTTGTCCGCATAGGTGGAAGCGTGTCTACCACCAGTTCCAATCAGATTTATCTGGGCATTGGATATCAAAACTTGAACTATTATTCCAAAGAGATCATGCTTGATGGACAGCTTGGGAAAATCTACAATAACGTTCAACTGATGGGAAGGCTGGATTTGCCTACCCGTATTCCGATCTCTCTTCGTTTGCTGGGATCTATCAGCACATTTGATTATTACAAGAAAGACAAGCTTTTCTCCAAAAACGACCGCCCTTCTTTCAATTCGAAGGATGAACGGTTTGTGAAACTCATGTGTGCGTTACCCTTTTTGGCCAACAAACGTGCGGAGTTCGGATTTGGATACGGCGTGTTGACAGACAATTATTATCAGTCGACCACTATCGACTTCACCAAAGACCGTGCAGACAAAAGTACCCACAAACTGTTGGGGGGGAGTATTGGCTTTTATGGCAGCACGACCGACTCCCGTCAGTATGCCACACGAGGGTATCATGAAAGCCTTATAGCCCAGGTGTTTACCGGGCACGAATGGTTCAATCCCGGTACACCTTCTGAAGACGGAAGCTCGAAGGCTGTCGAAAAAAAACATCAGGCCTGGTTGCAAATCTCGTATATGAAGGACGCCTATCATCGGCTGAGTCCTCTGTTTACGTTAGGCTGGATGACGGAATTATTGTATTCATCGAGAAATTTCTCAGAAAACTACACTGCCACCATGATGCAGGCCGGAGAATTTGCACCGACTCCTCACAGTCAGATTATGTATAACGAGGCTTTTCGGGCCAATCAGTTTATAGCTGCTGGTATAAAGCCTATTTTCGTATTCAATGACATGTTCCATCTTCGCACCGAGTTCTATGGGTTTGCACCTATTTTCCCGATAAAAAGGAACGAAAACAATCACGCTTATTATGGAAAAGCCTTTTCTGAATTCCAATATATGGGAGAAATTTCTTTAGTCTGCAAATTGTCGTTTGGTGCTGTCTCTGCGTATGTAAATCACTATAGTTCACCTAAGGGCGAGTGGAATGTTGGATTGACTTTGGGTTGGCAATTGTTTAACTATCGATTTATCGAATGATTTTTTGCGAAAAAAAACGGTGAAAAGTTTGCAGAAACAGAAAATGTCCGTATCTTTGCACCCGTAAAAAAAATATGGCCGCGTAGCTCAACTGAATAGAGTAGCTGACTACGGATCAGCCGGTTACAGGTTTGAATCCTGTCGCGGTCACTACTTTCTACAGAATATAGAAATGGCCGCGTAGCTCAACTGAATAGAGTAGCTGACTACGGATCAGCCGGTTACAGGTTTGAATCCTGTCGCGATCACAAAGCCCTGCAAGATTGTTCTTGTGGGGATTTTTGTTTAATATGCCCTTCTATTTTCCTGATTCGGGTTCTTGTTCTGCCATGAAGCACTTTCTGATGGTTCCATGAAGTGCTTTGTAAGCATGTCATACAGTGCTTTGTTACATCCTCATAGAGCACTGTGTTATACTCTCATGAAGTACTGTGTTGCAGCCCATAAAAAGAGTGTGTCACATCAGGAACAACCCGCCCTTTGCTCCTGATGTGACACACTCTCTGATTAGTATATCTCTTCTCTGATAAAGTTTTAGCACTTAATGTTCAGCTCGCTCAGAATCTTGCGCATAGCCTCAAACGTGGTGATACGTGTAGGAACCAGCGGTAGGCGAAGCTTGTTCTCCACCATACCCATGGCGTTAAGCATGGCTTTCACGCCGGCAGGATTACCGTCCACGAAGAGCAGCTTGAACAGTTCGGCAAACTTGTGGTGAATGGTCAGTGCATTGGCGTAGTCGCCCTGTAGGGCCAGGCGCACCATGCGGCTGAACTCGCGTGGGAAGGCATTGCCGATGACCGAGATGACACCCACGGCACCCAGTGTGATGAGGGGGAAGGTGATGCCGTCGTCACCCGAAATAACATCGAAGTTAGCCGGCTTGTTCTTAATGATATCGTCCATTTGTGTGATGTTGCCCGAAGCCTCTTTGATAGCGATCACGTTCTCGAAATCGCGGGCAATGCGCAAGGTAGTTTCGGCTGTCATGTTCACGCCTGTACGACCCGGCACGTTGTAGAGTACGATGGGTAGCTCTGTGGCTTCGGCAATGGCTTTGTAGTGCTGGTAGATGCCCTCTTGCGAAGGTTTGTTATAGTAAGGCACTACGGAGAGGATGGCGTCTACACCGGTGAAATCGTCATGTTTCAGCGTGTCGACGATGGCACGTGTGTTGTTGCCTCCTACACCCAGCAAAATGGGAACACGTCCGTTGACGCGCTCTATCACCATTCGCTTGATTTTCTTTTTTTCCTCTTCAGTCAGTGTTGGGGTTTCGGCAGTAGTTCCCAGTACGCACAGGAAATCTGCGTTGTTCTGTATCAGGTAGTCCACGATGCGCATCAGGGCATCGTAGTCTACACTTTCATCTTCTTTAAACGGGGTGATCAATGCAACCCCCATTCCCTTCAATCTAGTTTTTATCATGGGTCTTATGAGATAATCTGTGGTTTAGCAGTTCGCAAATGTACTATTTTTTTCGTTTTGCGCTACAAATATCCGAGATAAAAAACGTTTTTATGTGATTTTGTCAGGAAGCAAGTCCAGGAACTCGTTTTCGGACATAATGCAGATACCCAGTTTCTGTGCTTTCTCCAGCTTGGCAGGGCCCATGTTGGCACCGGCCAGGATGAAGCTCGTTTTGGACGAGATGCTTCCCACGTTCTTCCCACCGTTGCGCTCGATCATTTCCTTGTATTCGTCACGCGAATGGTGCTCGAATACGCCGCTGATGACGATGGACTGCCCCGCCAGCTTGTCGGTGTATCCGCTCAGGTCTTCCTCGCTTCGGCTGAACTGCAGGCCGGCTTCCTTCAGTCGTTCCACCAGGTTGCGGTTCAGCGGATTGCCGAAGTAGCTGACGATGCTTTGGGCTATTTTTTCGCCGATTTCATCGATACTCATCAACGTTTCGAGGCTGGCCTGCTCCACTTCGTCGATGCTCTTGAAGGAACGGGCAATCTTCTTGGCCACCGTTTCGCCTACGAAGCGGATGCCCAGGGCGAAGAGAACACGCTCGAAGGGGACGCTACGGCTCGCAGCGATGCCGTTAACGATATTTTCAGCCGATTTCTGCCCCATTCGGTCCAGGTCCTTGATATCGTCCACCGTGAGGCGGTAAAGGTCAGCAGCGTCCTTTATAAGCTTCAGACGATAGAACATGTCCACGGTCTCGGGTCCCAGTCCGTCGATGTTCATGGCCCGGCGGCTGATGAAGTGTTCTATCTTGCCCTTGATTTGCGGCGGACAGGCCGTTTCGTTGGGACAATAGTGGGCTGCCTCGCCTTCGAACCGCACCAGCGGTGTGCCGCACTCGGGGCAGCGGGTGATAAACTTTACCTTTTCGCCCAGCAGCATGCCGCGGGCATCGGTGTCTACACCCGTTATCTTGGGGATGATTTCACCGCCTTTTTCAACATAGACCATGTCACCGATGTGCAAGTCGAGGCCTTCGATGATGTCAGCATTGTGGAGCGAGGCACGTTTTACGACGGTCCCCGACAACTGCACGGGGTCCAGATTGGCCACTGGCGTGATGGCACCCGTACGGCCCACTTGGTAGCTCACCTTGTTGAGCCGCGTCAGTGCCCGTTCGGCCTGGAACTTGTAGGCGATGGCCCAGCGGGGCGACTTGGCCGTGTAGCCCAGGTTCTTCTGCTGGCGCAGGCTGTTCACCTTCAGCACGATGCCGTCGGTGGCCACGGGCAGGTTCTTGCGTTCCGTGTCCCAGTAGTTGATGTAGTCGAACACTTCCTGCAGGGTACGGGCTTTCTTCATGTGCTCCGATATCTTGAAGCCCCACTGTGCTGCCTTCTGCAGGCATTCGTAGTGGCCGTTGGCAGGCAGTTCTTCGCCCAGCAGGTAGTAGAGGTAGGCATCGAGCTTGCGTGCAGCCACTACGGAGGAGTTCTGCGACTTCAGTGTGCCCGAAGCAGCATTGCGCGGATTGGCAAAGAGCGGTTCTTCGCGGGCTTCGCGTTCGCGGTTCAGGGCTTCGAACGACTCCCACGGCATCAGAATCTCGCCGCGTATTTCGAATGTAGAGGGATAGTCGCCGTGCAGCACGAGAGGGATGGTACGGATGGTCTTCACGTTGTCCGTCACGTCATCACCTTTCTCGCCGTCGCCGCGGGTCACGGCGCGCACCAGTTTGCCGTCTTCGTAGGTCAGGGAAATGGACGTGCCGTCGTACTTCAGCTCGCAACAGATTTCGAAGTCCTCGTTCAGGGCCTTCTTCACCCGTTCGTAGAAGTCGGTCACCTCACTTTCGGAGTAGGTGTTGCCCAACGAGAGCATAGGATATTTGTGGGTTACCTGCGTGAAGTTCTTATTCAGGTCGCTGCCTACACGCATGGTGGGCGAATTCTCGTCCGCATATTCGGGGTGCTCCTTCTCCAGATCCTGTAGTTCGCGCATCAGGTCGTCAAACTCCTTGTCCGTGATTTCGGGAGCGTTCATGACGTAGTAGTTGTAGTTGTGGCGGTGCAGCTCGGCACGCAGCCTGTCTATTCGTTCTTTGGGTGTCATAGTTCGTCTTACAGATAGTTTGCATGCAAAAATACGGGTTTCTCCGTGAAAATCCGTGTAATCCGTGCCAAAATACTATCTTTGCAGAAAAATTGCAAGAAACGTTATGCGCATAGACATTATTACCGTTCTTCCGGAGATGATTGAAGGCTTCTTCAACTGCTCCATCATGAAACGGGCACAGAACAAGGGCCTGGCCGAAATACATATCCACAACCTGCGCGACTACACCCAGGACAAGTACCGCCGCGTGGACGATTACCCCTTCGGCGGCTTTGCCGGTATGGTGATGAAGATTGAGCCCATCGAACGTTGCATCAACAGCCTGAAGGCCGAACGAGAGTACGATGAAGTGATTTTCACTACGCCCGACGGCGAGCAGTTCAACCAGCCCATGGCCAACACCCTGTCGCTGGCGCAGAACCTCATCATCCTGTGCGGCCACTTCAAGGGCATCGACTACCGCATCCGCGAGCACCTCATCACGAAAGAAGTGAGCATCGGCGACTATGTGCTGACGGGCGGCGAACTGGCAGCTGCCGTGATGGCCGACGCCATCGTGCGCATCATTCCCGGCGTGATTTCCGACGAACAGTCGGCCCTGTCGGACTCGTTTCAGGATAATCTGCTGGCCGCTCCGGTCTATACCCGTCCGGCCGATTATAACGGCTGGAAAGTTCCGGATATTTTACTTTCAGGTCACGAGGCGAAGATTAAGGAATGGGAGTTGCAGCAGTCTATCGAACGGACCCGCCGGTTGCGTCCCGACTTGTTGGGAGAATAAAACAGACGTGTAAATATAAAAGAAAAGGACATCAGTCAGCTGATGTCCTTTTTTATTCTCTTCAGTTGCGAAGAGGGTATTTCTGTCAGAGGTTATACCTCAAGCGCACCGATAATGTCCGTTACCGACTTGAATCCGTGCCGGTTCAGGTAGTCGTCAATACCCTCGGCCACCTTGACTGTAACTGTCGGATCGATGAAGTTGGCCGTACCGATTTGGATAGCTGAAGCCCCTGCCAACAGGAATTCCACCGCATCTCGCCAGTTCATGATGCCTCCTAGACCGATGACGGGTATTTTTACCGCCTTGGCCACCTGCCACACCATACGCAGGGCAATGGGTTTCACGGCTGCTCCAGACATGCCTCCAGTAACTGTGGAGAGCAAAGGACGACGTTTTTCGGCGTCGATAGCCATACCCAGCAGGGTATTGATGAGCGAAACGCTGTCGGCACCACCGTTTTCGGCCGCACGTGCTATTTCAGTAATGTCTGTCACGTTGGGCGATAGCTTCACGATGAGCGTTTTTTTATACACCTGGCGTACTGCCTTGACCACTTCTTCGGCTCCTTTGGCAGTCACGCCGAAGGCCATGCCACCTTGCTTTACATTGGGGCAGGAAATATTCAATTCGATGGCAGGAATTTTGTCAAGTTCGTTAATGATGGAGGCCGTTTCGGCATAATCTTCGATGGCCGATCCCGACACATTCACAATCATATTGGTCCGGATGTCCTTGATGCGGGGATAGATGTGTTCAACAAAGTAATGTACACCCTTATTTTGCAGTCCCACAGCGTTTAACATCCCCGAAGGAGTCTCCGCCATACGGGGATACGGATTGCCTTCACGTTTGTGAAGGGTGGTTCCCTTTACAATGATACCGCCTATTCGCTCCAAATCGATGAAATCGGCAAATTCTTCGCCGTATCCGAAAGTCCCGGAAGCGGTCATCACGGGATTTTTCATTTGTAATTCACCAATCTTTACACTTAAATCTGCCATAACAGTTTGTTTATATTAAATACGGGACCTTCTTTACATACACACAAGTGGCCTTCATCGGTGTTTTCCACGCAGCAGAGGCAGGCGCCTACACCACAGGCCATCTTGTTTTCCAGAGACACTTCGCAGTCGATGCCCTTCGCCTTGGCATAGTGCGCCACGGCCATCATCATCGGCTTGGGACCGCACGTATAAATGTGTTCGAACTTCACCTGCTCCAGAATGGAATGCTGCGTCACAAAGCCCTTTTCGCCGTGACTGCCGTCTTCGGTCGTCGTATACACTTCGCCGTAGGCGGCAAACTGGTTGAGCTGCAACAGATCCTTGTCGCTGCGGGCACCCAGCAGGAAGGTGGGCTTGCATCCCCGTTGCTTCAACTGTTCGCCCAGATAGAGCATCGGTGCCGTACCCACGCCACCACCTACCAGCAGCAACTTGTCAGAAGCTTTTTCAGGCATTGTGAAGCCATTTCCCAAAGGAAGCACTACATTGATTACATCGCCGGCTTTTGCTTCGCCCAAGCGCTTTGTTCCGTCTCCTACGAGCTGAATCAGGAACCACACCTCGTTACGTTGCCTGTCTACGTAATTGATGGAAATGGGACGGCGTAGGAATGTGGTGGGCGAGCCGTCCACACGGATTTCAGCGAACTGTCCCGGCAGCATCTCCGGCAGTTCCATCTGGGGGCACGTCAGTTTCAGCAGCACATAGTGGGCGTGCAGACGGACGTTCTCCGTGACTGTCAAATCTAAGATATATTTTTTCATTACTATAAAAGAATGGATTTCAATCGTTGTGCAAAGATAGTGCAAACCGAGAGAAGTACAAAAGGGGAGTTCGCTTTCTTTATTTCTTCAGGCGCGGATTACGCGGATCTCACGGATTAATTTGTATTCCGTGTTTTACCGCGTGATTCGTGCCTGAAAATAACCTGAAGTCAGCCTCTCTTTATTTTGCCATTCATCGTTCACCATTTATCATAAAACATTCCTCTTTCACGCCGGCTTGAAAGTCTCGTACGTATTGTCGTCGAAGAAGATTCTTATTTCGGTGATTTTCCTGGGGGGTCTTTCTTTATAGATAATCTCTTGTTTTACAATCTCTTTGGGCGTGTTTGAGGGCTTTGCTAATGCCATTTCCTTGCGATTTTCCGGTTCATCTGTCCCTTTGTCCGGATTTTCGGCATTCTCAGCGAATAGCGGATAGTCTGCGCCGATGTTTTCAGGGGTAGAAGCGGAAGCTTCGGCATCGTTACTCATGCTGCCTTGTCCCGTGAGCAACCACTCGAGGTTGATGTCACTATAACGCTGGTGAAGCCGGAGGATAACTTCCGTGCTGGGATATTTGTTACGGGGGCCCAGAATGTGAGAGATGGTAGCTTGTGCCACTCCAATACTTTCGGCAAAAGCTCCGGCCGTCAGCTTTTCCCGTTCCATGATCATTTTAAAGCGGTCTTTGATGCTCATACAGGTAGATATTACAAAAGTATTTCCTTTTATTATCGGTTACAAAAGTAAATAATATAGTTCACAAAAGCAAATTTAAGGATGTAATTTGTTGATTTTACAAAAGTGTTCTATATATTTCATTTTCGATTATTACATTCGGAATGTACCTGATATAAGTAAAAATAATGCATATATCAAACTTTAGTAAAACCAAATATCTACCTGATAATCAGTATATAATGATGTATAGTGCTGTGGTTTTTGGTTGTATTTACATAAGTAAATATCCTTTTGGTGTGTTTGTGAAAGCATATTTGCATCAAATCATAGTATTTTATTGGTATATAGTTGATTGATAGATGCTATATTTACGCTTAATCATATGGTAAGTACGAATGTAATCCCCTATTTTACCACAATAAATGCATATACATTTGTATATATAACAATAGTAAATATTATATGTGTAATATGGCGGTTGTGATTATTATATAAGTGAATACACCGATATATTACAAATGAAAATCCTCCTTGTTGTATTTACAACTATTTTGTCCATTTCAGTAGCCTGATACACCATTTGGATATGACAGATTGGATGAAATGGAGAATTATGTGTGCGGATTGGTGGTACATTATTATGGATAGCTGGATATTTTCTTCTTTCCTTTTTATTATTGTAATTTCCAGCCCTTTTTTCCGTATAAATGGACTAATTGGAGAAAATATCGCATTCTCAGAGGCTTTATTTTGATATAAACGTTTGTAATATAGTGCGTTAACCCCTATTTTTTACATTCGTCAATTGGGAGATTCTAGAGAAATAGCAGTCGAACATAGGTAGACAGAGGCTATTTTGCGTACAGATGCGGCAATGGATGTGGTTTGGAGCTGTAAATTAAGGCAACAAAAAAGGATGGTATCCAGATGCCTGTTCACAGCTTCGATACCATCCATATTTCTTTCTGGAAAAACCTGATTGGATTACACTCCCATCAATGCAGAATTTTAAACACCAGTTCCCGCAGGATATCGCCGTCGCTCATCGAGCTGTTCTTCACACCTTTCGACTGTGCATCGGCCGTACGTATCTCGCCTATAATCTGCAAGGTCTTCACTCCGCTGTAGCGGCGCATGGCAGCCAGGTATTCGCGAGCCTGCCAGGGCGACTTCAAATCCAGAAACGAAGCGATGCCCTGCTCCGACTTTTCGGGTGCATAATAGGCCATCATCAGGTTGGAGAAGAAGCTGAAAAGTAAAGATAAAGTCATCTGTATGGGGTTTCCTTTCGGATTTTCCTCAAAGTATTTTACTATCCGATTGGCTTTCAGCACATCTTTTTCGACCAAAGCGGCCCGAAGTTCGAAGTTGTTATAGTCCTTGCTGATTCCGATGTTCCGTTCCACCTGTTCGGGTGTCACTCTTGTCAAACCTTTTGGCAGCGTAATGACCAACTTTTCCAGCTCGCCCGTCAGGCGGCTCAGGTCGGTACCCACGAATTCGGCTACCATCTGCGAGGCCTTCGGTTCGATGTCCACCCCCTTGCGTTTCAGATAGGAACTGATGAAGGCAGGCAGCTGGGCTTCGCGCACTTTCTTTGATTCAAAGACTACGCCTCCTGCCTTTTCTATCTCGCCTGCCAGCTTCTTGCGCCGGTCCAGCACGCCATGCTTGTGGCAGAGGACGAGGATGGTGGACAGCAGCGGCTTTTGCAGGTAGTAAGTCAGCTCCTCCATGCCGCGCACGGCCTGGGCCTCCTTGACGATGATAACTTGGTGTTCGGCCATCATCGGATAGCGTTTGGCCGCATTGATGACGGCCGCTATATTATCTATATCGCCCCCATACATCACCGTCTGGTTGAACTCTTTTTCCTCATCCGTCAGTACGTTCTCCTCGATGTAATCGGCTATCAGGTCGATGTAGTAATCTTCTTCGCCCATCAGGTAATAGATGGGGCGGTACTGCTTGGCCCGAAGTTCCTTCAGAATGTCGTCGCACGTCAGTTCCTGCTTTGCCATAGTCTTACCAGTCGAACTTTAGGTGTTTTACGGTCTTCTTTTCGTCGATAATCATGCGGAGCGACTCGATGCCGATTTCCACATGCTCGGCCACGTAGTTCTGCGTCACCATGTTGTCGCTCTTGTCGGTCTTCACGCCTTCGGGAATCATGGGCTGGTCGGACACCAGCAGCAGGGCTCCTGTGGGGATGTGGTTGGCAAAGCCGCAGCTGAAGAGGGTGGCCGTCTCCATGTCCACCGCCATGGCACGTGTCTTCTTGAGGTATTCCTTGAACTGGTCGTCGTGCTCCCAGATGCGGCGGTTGGTGGTATAGACAGTTCCCGTCCAGTAATCGCGGGCATGGTCGCGGATAGCCGATGATACGGCACGCTGCAGCATGAAGGCCGGCAGTGCAGGCACTTCGGGCGGGAAGTAGTCGTTCGAGGTACCTTCACCACGGATGGCCGCGATGGGAAGAATCAGGTCCCCCAGCCTGTTTTTCCTGTCGATACCTCCACACTTGCCCAAGAACAGGCAGGCCTTGGGATGAATGGCGCTGAGCAGGTCCATGATGATGGCGGCATTGGGGCTGCCCATGCCGAAATTGATGATGGTGATACCCTCGGCACTAGCCGATATCATATTGGCGTCACGTCCTAGGATAGGCACATTGAACTTCTCGGCAAACAGCTCCACATACTTGTTGAAGTTGGTCAGCAGGATGTATTCGCCGAAATCTTCTAGCGAGCGTTTGGTGTAACGTGGCAACCAGTTGGCTACAATTTCTTCTTTAGTTTTCATACGATTTCGTTAATCTATAAGGATTAGGATACGGGGTGCAGAAGGGAGTCTTTGAGTTGGCACGCCTTTCTGCAAACGCAAAAATACAATAATTAGAGAGACAGGAAAAGAAAAAGGCAGATTTTATAAGGTTTCATAGATTGTACTTCTCCGTCTTCAGATGATATTTTCTTCTTATGGTACACGGATGGCCGAAGCATCTAGCTATCATCACTCTTTCCCACTGTTCAGAATAAGCCGGCATGCCTCTTCGACCAAGGTGTCCCGACCTTTCTGAACATCTTCGAGAAGTGGCTGGCATTCGATGTCTGGTTGCACTCCGATGCCGTGGTGGCGGGAACCGTCGTGATTCAAGAACTTGTATCCCGTAAAGATGAAGCCTATGGAAGGATTTCTCAAGATAACGGCATCCCCGTTTGTTCCCGAAGTCGGTTCTCCGATAATGGTGCCTATCTTATAATATTTTATCAGCTCTATCACCGTCTCGCAAAAACTGAGCGCTTTTCTGTTCGTCAGAAAATATACTGGCCTCTTGATCCGTACAGGTACAGGCTGCTCATACTCCCATGACTTCTGGTAAGGTTCGAGAGCCGGATGGATTCCCCATTTGCTTTCGGCGGTAATCTGGTAGTCCACTTTCTGATGGTCGGGCAAGTAGAAGGTAGGAGTCAGAATCTGCCCCACCAGAGCCGGTTTGTCTATGAAATGAGACAAGATGGGAAGGATGGAAGCATCGGGATACCCCCTTAAATCAATGATGATACCCTTTGCCCGCTCAAACTCATGAATGTATTGGCTGAACTCCTTGTAACCGGCTCCCTTTTCAAGGCATGGGTTTATCTTCCAGATGCCTTCTTTCACCTGTGATATGAAGTCTTCTTTACCGTCGGTTATATAGTTGTCCCCTTTTCGGATGCTGACACTCGTTTCCCTGAGCTGTCCGTCTGTCCCTCTGACTTCCAGCCGGAGCACCGAATCTTTCTGGAATGACTGGAAGAGAAACAAGTCAAGCACCTTGCCTTTGCGGTCTGCCTCTGTTGCAGCCGAAGCATATTTCATTTTTTCTGCAATCAGCCCGTGTATGTCTTTCCCGTTGACGGACACGATTTCTTCTCCTGTCCTTATCCCATTGTCCGGCGCGCAGCTGCTGACATAGATTTTCCCTTCACGGGTCACTCCGGCCTCAATCTGGGGATAATATATGGGCTGGAATTTCCCCAGCATGCTACCAGGTTTGGAATAACCGTTCATGACATACAGATGTCCGTCCTTCACATGTCCGTAGTGGGCATAGGAAACCGTCAGATATTCGGGATAAGACGAACAGGCAGCCACTTGCTTCAGATAGGATTTCATGAACTCCTCCCACGTCCCGTCCAGCCCGTCTTCGGTGTAGTAGGCATAGAAATGCTGGATGTAGGCTCCCGCGACAATGGCATTGGTCAGGCGGTAATAGGGGGACAGATAAAAATCTTTCGTCCATTTGTATTCCAAGGATTTCTTCAGTTGCTTCAGTTCGTCCGACTCTTCCAGCTGTTTTTCGGTGGCAACCCGATAGCAGGCATGCAAGTCGGAAGACAATCGGACCGTGTGCTTCTGGGGTAGCTGGAGTACATTTTCCTGCATCCTGATTACCCGGCTGGATGTTGCAGACTTTTGGAAGCCGGTGTTCAGTGTGGTAGCCTTGATGTAAAAGGGGCAGACGGCCGGAGATGAATCTGCAGCGGGTGCATCGGTGAACTGCAAATCGGGAAGCAGCGGGGAAAAACGTGCAAGGAGCAGCGAATCAGCCTGAACACGGAAAGTCATCGGCAGTACATCGCGTATGTTCTTCTCCATAAAGGCATACCAATCCAGATTGTCCACATACGGATTGGGAGAGAAATACCGTGCACATCCGTAAAGCTGTGACAATTTCCATAACTGGGTAGCTTGAAAATCGGAAACAGTGAGCTGCTCAAAATTCTGTGCGGCCAGATGTATCGATTGAATTAGTGATAGAACGACAAGAACAATTTTCAGTTTCATGGACGATAATATCTTTTTTAAGAACTATAATCGGAAAATCATGTCTGCAAATGTACTACAATTAAGGAAACGGAAAAACAGAAGAATGGATTTTCGTGCATATTTGCAGATAAATCCGCAAGGAATCCCCTGCCCGCTCCCTTCCCCAATCAGCCTGCCTTGCAAGTATCCGGGAGGTATCTACCATGAGTATACGACTCATGTAGGATCAGTCGTATACTCATGGTAGATGCGTACCTTTGTGTTTATACAAGGTGGAACTCCTGCTTTCCTCAGTCTTTTCGATGATAGTTATAATTACTTATAAAATGAATTATTACTGCTTCTCGCTGCAAACGTAGTCTTAGAGGCTGGTTTCAATCCCAAGGGGCTTATGTTTGAAACATTCCCCCCTAGGGTTGAAACATACTTAGACAGTGTCCTTATGATAATCTGACGGATGTGCGTCAGAATAAAGCTGAAATGGTTAGAATAATTTACAAATAATAATCGCTGATGAAACAGACCTAATGGAATTATATTGTAGAGGCCAAATTGGACGAATGGACTATAAATCCTGAACAGTTTGTTACGCCAGCAGAAAGTCCCCTGCCAGCCCACGCTGTTGGCCATTGCTCCTCCAGCAATGGGAGCTGCTATAAAAACGGTCTTGAGAATGTCAGAATTTAGGTACTTCAAGAATACGAACTGCATTTGAACTTTCACACATGGTGTTATTCCCTCTTTTTTCATAATTTTGCAGATATTCATATAGATATTGGACTATTATTGGCAGGAAAAATATTGATATAAATAACTGTATGACTAACATAACAGAAAATTTGCAGATTGGACATTCCCATGACAAAGAAAGGGATTTCAAGATAACATGTAACGTTTCGGATGACAAACAGGTGGAGGTACCTTTCTCGCACCGTCACTTTTTCTACGCCGTTTATTGGATTCATCAAGGCAGCGGAATTCACGTCATCGACTTCGAAGAATATGAAATCAAACCCAACCGGATTTTCTTTGTGAAGCCGGAACAGATACATTTCTTGCACAACGATACGATGATGGAATATTCGGCCTTGCAGTTCACAGAAGAGTTTATGTCGTGTTCAGATACCGGATATCAGACAGAAGAACGGGAGATAGCTGTCTGCCATGACTTGACACTGGAAGAACAGGAACGCATGGAGATTTTGTTCAAACAAATCAGTGCGGAAGCTGTCAGTGGATTGGAGTATTCCACCGCCTTGATACAGTCGGAAATTAATACTTTGTTGCTGGATTTGGAGAGGATAGGTTTGGATAAAAGAAGATATACTGCCCTGCCCGACTTGCTTTTGAAATACAGAATGCTGGTAGAGAAACAATATACAGCAACAAGGCTGGTGCAGAAATATGCCGGGCAGTTGGGGGTGAGTGCCAATTACCTGAACGTACTCGTCAGAAAGTATTTGGGAAAATCGGCTTTAAACCTGATAAACGAACGGGTAATATTGGAAATCAAAAGAAGGCTGTTGAGAACGGAAAAGGGAGTTTCAGAAATTGCCTATGATCTGGGTTTTGATGAATTATCCTATTTCTCCCGTTTTTTTAAACGGCATACAGGAATGACTCCTATTGCCTTTAGAGAAAAGATGAATGAAATGTACCAAAGATAAAAGATTTTGTGTCAACTCTTAAAACGCAATATGCCATAACTTTGCGCCAACAAAAAAGGAGAAAAATATAATGGTACAAAAACATGAAATGAGCCATACAGAAAAAATGAATGGCGAAAGGAAAACGGCTTTTGTTGTCACATTTTCAGCTGTGACGATGGTATTGGAGATATTTTTCGGACTATTCTCGAAATCGATGGCACTGCTGGCCGACGGCATACACATGGGGTCGCATGTCCTGGCAATAGGATTAAGTTGGGGAGCCTACGTTCTAGTGCGTAGGCTTGAGCAGAAGCTAACAACCCATGTGAGCAGCGAGAGAGTACTTGCCTTGTCGGCTTATACTAGTGGGATTTTGCTGCTGATATTTGCCATCTTCATCATTGTTGAGGCTATCGAACGTTTTTTCGTCCCCGACGTTTCTATCCGATATGTAGAGGCCATGATTGTTGCCCTAATCGGAATGGTTGTAAATCTGATCTGTGCATTTGTACTGCATGACAAGAACGGGCACGAAGACTACAATCGCCATTCGGCCTATTTGCACGTGGTGGCCGATGCCCTGACCAGCTTGGGAGCTATCTTCGGACTGGTTTGTGCCATGATTTGGGATATCGTCTGGATAGACACTGTCGTTGCGCTTGCATGTTCTTTCGTCATTATCCGTTGGGCAAAAAAACTGCTTCTTGACACTGGAAAGGCATTGGTAAGCAAAGATTAAGGAGACGATTAGTATTCATGGTAGCTGGATTATCGCTTTTCTTTCCTGCCGTATTTCCGCTCAAACAGATCCGCATTCCGGTTACCCCACTCTATCATGGCGTCGATAATCGGGATAAGGGTCTGTCCCAGTGGCGTAATGGCATATTCGGAACGTGGCGGCAGTTCGGGAAAGATGGTTTTGGACACCAAGCCGTCCTCCACCAGCTCCTTCAGCTGAATGTCCAGTACACGGGGAGTAGCCTCGGGGAAAAGTTTGTGAAGCTCACTGGGGCGCAAAGGACGATGACGCAGTTCGTCCAGAATACACGATTTCCATTTGGAGTCTATCAGACTCATGGTCAGGCGTAAAGGGCAGTCCAAATCAACGGGAATTTTTCTTTCATACATAATTTTGTTCTCTATCATTGATTCGGACACAAAGATAGCGATAACTCCCTTATACTGGGATATACCGAATAAATTTTCGGTATATGAATAATTTTTCGGTACTTGCACAGCCCGGTCTTACCCCGTACTTTTGCAGCAGTTATTAACCCGTTAAAACGATTGTCATCATGAGAGCAAGTATCGAAGAGTATGAGGCTGTGGAGAAGGCAGCCATGAAGTTTGTGAAAAGTGTAGCCGAAGGCAACAGCAGTTATGCCAAAGAACTGTTCATCGACGAAGCCGTCTTGTTCGGCTATCTGGACGGAAAACTGGAGCACGGCAGTATTCAGCAATTCTATCACAACGTGGACACCGTAGGTGCAGGACAGGATTTCAAGGCGCGCATCGATGTGGTGGATGTAGAAGAAACGCTGGCCGTTGTCCGTGTGCTGGAAGAAAAATGGGGCGGACGCATCGATTTTACCGATTATTTGCTGCTGATGAAGATGGATGGAGAATGGAAGTGTGTGGCCAAAGCTTATAATCAGAATTCCAATACTGTTCGGAAATAAATAAAAAGAAACACTGACGTATTTTTCAAGGACGGAATATTGAATTCCGTCCTTTTTTGTACTTTTGTCTTCTCTACGAATAGTATATTAATGGAAAGAAACTGCCCATGCCTTCACTGAACCTACCCGTATTCGATGCCAAGATTGCCGTACGCGACGGTAAACGAGTGATATTTGACGTCATTCGCCGCCGTTATGTGGCCCTGACTCCCGAGGAGTGGGTGCGCCAGCACTTCGTTCATTTCCTGATAAATCATAAAGGATACCCTCAGGCACTAATGGCCAACGAAGTACAAGTGCAACTGAACGGCACACGAAAGCGATGCGATACCGTACTTTACCGTCGTGACCTGTCAGCACGCATGATTATAGAGTATAAGGCACCTGAAATACAGATTACTCAAGCTGTTTTCGACCAAATTACACGCTACAATATGGTATTGAAAGTCGATTATCTGATTGTCAGTAATGGTCTCCAGCACTATTGTTGTCGTATGGACTATGTTAATGGAGGATATCAGTTCCTACCCGATGTGCCTGCTTACAACGAACTTTAGCCCTATCTTCCCATGATCTGCTCCATACCTGCTCCGTACATTCTCCGTGAGAAAGTACCTATACGTGGACTTGGTACGGAGCTGGTACGGAGATGGTTTTATGTTTGCCTGTTTTTGCAGGATTTTGCAAGGAAGAACTTTTAAAAATTAGTATGAAAAACGTATGATTTGAAACAAAGAATACTAACTTTGCGCTTGTAACTATCAAAGAAAACACGTTATGGACACAAACCGTTTCTTCAGTAAGGAAGAAAAGCAGATGCTTATACCCCTCTATCGCAAGTTATTACAACTGTCGGGTGACACGTTGCTACCAGGCGACTGCCGTAAATTAAAAGCACATCTTGTGGCCTGTGCCGCTACAGAAGCCCTACAACGCGATGTATTCGGGTTGAATCCAGTCATTAAAAACATGCAGACAGCTGTGATTGTAGCTGAAGAGATAGGTATGCGACGCGCCTCTATCCTGGCTCTGATGCTTCATGAGGTCGTACGGAGTGGGCAATGTACGGCTGAAGATATTCATCGCGAATATGGTGAAGACGTGGCTGGTATTATCCGTGGCCTGATTCGTGTAAATGAACTTTATTCTAAAAGTCCTACCATTGAGTCTGAGAATTTCCGCAATTTACTCCTTTCTTTTGCCGAGGATATGCGCGTTATTCTTATCATGATAGCCGACCGTGTGAATATCATGCGGCAGATTAAAGATGCCGAGAATGACGAAGCACGTCGCCGAGCTGCCAACGAGGCTGCTTATCTGTATGCGCCGTTGGCACATAAGCTGGGTTTATACAAACTGAAATCTGAACTGGAAGATCTTTCTCTGAAATATACGGAACATGATGTTTATTATCATATCAAGGATAAGCTGAATGCCACCAAGACTGCACGCGACCGTTATATAGCTGCTTTTATTGCACCGGTACAGAAGAAACTGGAGGAAGCGGGACTAAAGTTCCACATCAAAGGACGCACCAAGTCCATCCACTCCATCTACCAGAAGATGAAGAAACAGAAGTGCCCCTTCGAAGGCGTGTACGATCTGTTTGCCATCCGTGTCATCCTAGACTCTCCGCTGGAGAAGGAGAAACTGGAATGCTGGCAAGCTTACTCCATCGTAACCGACATGTATCAACCCAATCCTAAACGCCTGCGCGACTGGCTTTCCGTACCGAAAAGCAATGGCTACGAGTCTCTGCACATCACCGTCATGGGCCCCGAAGGTAAATGGGTGGAGGTGCAGATACGTACCGAACGCATGGATGAAATAGCCGAACGAGGTTTGGCCGCCCACTGGCGTTACAAAGGTATCAAAGGAGAGAGTGGATTGGACGAATGGCTGACTTCGGTACGCGAAGCGCTCGAGAGTTCGGATAGCGACCTGGAGGCAATGGATCGTTTCAAGCTGGATCTGTATGAGGATGAGGTGTTTGTCTTCACGCCCAAGGGTGACCTCTTTAAGCTGGGTAAGGGTGCCACGGTACTTGATTTCGCCTTCCATATCCACACCAAGTTGGGGTGCAAGTGTATCGGTGCCAAGGTAAACGGACGCAATGTGCAGCTTAAGCAGGTGCTTCAGAGTGGTGATCAGGTGGAAATCATGACTTCGAATACGCAGACGCCCAAGCAGGATTGGCTGAATATCGTTACTACCTCAAAGGCGCGTACCAAGATACGCCAGGCCTTGAAGGAAATGGCATCCCGTCAGACAGCCTTTGCACGCGAAACGCTGGAGCGTAAATTCAAAAACCGAAAGATAGAATATGATGAAGCCGTAATGATGCGGCTCATCAAGCGTATGGGTTACAAGGTAGTTACTGAGTTTTATCAGGCTATTGCCGATGGAGCATTGGATGTAAACGACATCATCGACCGCTATCTGGAACTGCAGAAGCGCGAGAACGACATCCGCGAGGAAGTACAGTACCGCAGCGCCGAGGAATATAATCTGCAACCTCAGACGCCGGAAGACGGTTCGGTCAAGGAGGATGTACTCGTTATCGACCAGAACCTGAAAGGCATTGACTTCAAGCTTGCCAAGTGTTGTAATCCTATCTACGGCGATGATGTGTTTGGCTTCGTCAGCGTGACAGGTGGTATTAAGATTCACCGTTGTGACTGCCCCAATGCTGCCGAACTTCATGCCCGTTTTGGCTACCGTATCGTGAAGGCACGCTGGGCCGGCAAGGGCGAAGGCACACAATATCCCATTACCCTTCGTGTGGTAGGCCATGACGACATAGGTATTGTGACCAACATCACTTCCATCATTTCGAAGGAAACGGGTATCACGTTGCGCAGCATCGGCATTAATTCGAACGACGGCCTCTTCTCGGGCACGCTGACCGTCATGGTGGGCGATACAGGACGCCTTGAAGCACTTATCAAGAAACTGCGAACAGTAAAAGGAGTAAAACAAGTGGAGAGAAACTAACTTCTTATATGCATTACGATTATAAAAAACAGCTACGCAGCTTCGGCTATGCCTGGAAAGGTATCCGTAGTTGCGTAGGCAAAGAACAGAACCTCAGTTTTCACCTCATTACCACTGTCTGTGTGGTAACGGCAGGTTGGTGCTTCTGCATCACACGGGGAGAGTGGATTGCTATCGTTCTTTGCATCGGTATGGTGATAGCTGCCGAGCTTTTCAACAGTGCCATCGAACGGTTGGTAGACCTTGTTTCGCCGCAACGCCATCCCATGGCAGGACAGGTAAAAGACATCGCCGCCGGAGCGGTGTTGGTGTGCGCTCTGGCGGCGATTGTCGTCGGGCTGATAATTTTTATACCTTATCTTACCCGTTTCTTCTTATAATAAGGACGTGTAGCGAAAACGAACATAAGTATCGCCAGTACCAATGCACTCATCGCCAGTGTGTCTTCACCTATCGGCACTTTGTCTTGGCTATTCATGACGCACATAGTCCATGTACCAGCTATTAGTCCCCCATCCATCAGCAGGTTGAAGGTCATATTACCTGTAGCTCGCTGGCAATGGTGAGACAATTTGACAAACATTTTCACCCATAACGGAGTCAGCAGCGGAAGTACCAGCATGGGCAACATCCATATCCAACTTATAGACGCAGAAAGGCCTGTCAAAAATGAACTAATAATGCCGAATGAAAAAGCCAATATACCGACATTGAGTGCAGGCAGCCAGGCTCGCCCCAGCAGAAACCGATCCAAGCTACATAGCTTCAAACCGATAGGAGCACGGAAAGATACATATACCGTAGTACATAGCAAGATGCCGATAGCACACAGCAGAGCAGATGCATACGACAACCACGCCAGTGGATAATGGCCGATTCCCCAAGCTCCCGCTGTCAGTCCTGCGACCATACCTACCCGTCCGCAGGAAGCAAAGAGCATGTTGCCTGACGTACGATGGCCCGATAGGGTGATGTCGATGCTGATGGTGGTTCCCGCTCCCGATGCCAGCGCGAAGCAGGCTCCCTGAAGCAGGGCCAGCCAGGCGTAATGGGCTTCATAGATGTACGAAGCTACAGCCATCGTCGCACCTACCCCGGTATACGACAGCAGCAGGACGTGTTTCCGCTTAAAGGCGTCGGCAAGATAGGCATGAAAGGGACCTACGAGCAACATCCCAGCTAAAAAAGCCGGATAAATGCACGTTGCATCGTCAGCCAAAGCCATCGGAAGCACGCCAAGCAGCATGTACACCGCGGCATACAGCAGGAAATTGGCGGCACACATAGCCCTAAGCCCATGCGTCAACAAACGGCCATCAATATTGTTCTTTCTCATTGGGAAAGTCTAAGTTCTTCACATCGCTCACGTAGCGGCTAATGGCATCCGTCATCACCGTGTGCAGGTCTGCATAACGACGCAGGAAGCGGGGACGAAAACCATTGTTCATGCCCAGCATATCCTGACATACCAATACTTGACCATCCACCTCACCACCGGCACCAATGCCGATAACGGGAATCGTCAGTTCATGAGCCACACGGGCAGCCAGTGCAGCAGGGATCTTTTCCAGCACCAGTGCGAAGCATCCTGCCTCTTCCAACAGATGGGCATCGCGTACCAGTTTCTCGGCTTCAGCTTCGTCCTTGGCACGGACGGTGTAGGTGCCATATTTGTTGATGCTCTGTGGCATCAGACCCAGATGTCCCATCAAGGGAATGCCTGCACTTAAGATACGCTTCACAGTACCGATGATTTCTTCACCGCCTTCCAGCTTCAGTGCGTCGGCATGGCTCTCTTTCATGATACGAATAGCCGAAGCTAGACCTTCGAGCTCGTTACCTTGGTAGGAACCGAAAGGCATGTCCACTACCACCATGGCACGCTTCACACCGCGTACCACTGACTTCCCGTGGTAGATCATCTGGTCCAGTGTGATAGGTAGTGTTGTTACATTACCTGCCATGACGTTAGAAGCAGAATCACCCACCAGAATAACATCTACACCTGCACCATCTACAATCTGTGCCATGGTGTAGTCGTATGATGTCAACATTGATATCTTTTCGCCTCTTTGTTTCATTTCTATGAGGCGATGAGTAGTCACTTTACGTGTGTCGTCTGAAATGTATCCAGCCATTTTTACTTAATATTTAAAGGGTTATTGTTCTGAATAATCAATTGCAAAGTTACAGCTTTTTCTTATTGCTTCTTCACTTTCAGCATCTTTTCATAAGTAAAGTCACGGAAGTCATCTATAACAGCATGGCACAGCGGAGTGATGGCTTCACACGCATTGGTCGTAGCAAGCCCGATGACGTTAGCTCCTGAAGCCATTCCTGCTCGTAAACCATTGAATGAATCTTCGAAAACCCAAGTCGTATTCGGTTCGGATCCAAGTACTTGCATACCCAGCAGAAAACAGTCGGGTGCAGGTTTTGAGGCTGTAAACATTTCTGCTGTCAAAATGCGGTCGAACAGACAGTCAAGGTCTGGATGAACGCGACGTACGGCTGCCATTTTCTTATCGTTGGAACTGGTGACGACAGCCATTGGTACGTTATGACGACGCAAGTCGTCGATAAACTCAAGTACACCGGGAATAAAATCGAATGTCATCTGTTGTTCGAACTGATCGAGGGCAGCGGTAATCTCTTTTTGCCGTTCTGCCATGTTGGGTAAAAATGTTTCGTAAATGTAAGTTAAGGTCTGTCCCTTGATGCGTGTTTCGAGGTCTGCCATACCCAGATAGTCTATACCAATGCGGTGCCAAAAGACACTATATTGCGTTTCGGTATCTATCACCACGCCATCAAAATCGAAGAGGACAGCGGTATTCGTTTTGTTGTTATCCATAAACTTTTCGTCAAAAATCGGACGCAAAGGTCTGAAAAGTATCCGTATCCTGCAAGTTTTTCTAACTTTAAATAAATAAGGTTATGTTTCAAAGGTAAGAACTCAAAAACCCACTTTCAACTTTGTTCTTCGCTCGGTTTGTACTATCTTTGTTGCGAATAACCCTTATACGACAGCATATGAACAATCCGCACATACTCGGTACCGAATGCATCGGGAAGTTGCTCGTACAATATTCCATCCCCGCCATCATCAGCATGACCATCGTGTCGCTTTACAACATCATCGACAGCATCTTCATCGGCCACGGCGTAGGCCCCATGGCTATTGCGGGCTTGGCCATCACCTTCCCGCTGATGAACCTGACGGCAGCCTTCTGCAACCTTGTTTCGGCGGGTGGCTCTACCATCTCGTCCATCCGCCTGGGGCAGAAGGACATGGAGGGAGTGAACAAGGTGTTGGGCAACACGCTGATGCTTTGCCTGATCAACGCCGTAGTGTTCGGCGGACTGACGTTCATCTTTCTTGACGCCATTCTGCGCTTCTTCGGCGCCAGCGGCGAGACGCTGCCCTATGCCCGCGACTTCATGCAGGTCATCCTGCTGGGAACGCCCATCACCTTCACCATGATTGGGCTGAACCACGTGATGCGCGCCACTGGCCATCCGAAGAAGGCCATGCTGACATCGCTCACCACCGTGGTGTGCAACATCATCCTCGCTCCCATCTTCATTTTCCAGTTCGGTTGGGGCATACGGGGCGCGGCTCTGGCCACGGTCATTTCGCAATTCATCGGAATGTTGTGGGTACTCAACCACTTTCTCCAGCGTTCCAACCCCATCCGCCTGCGACATGGTTTCCTGCGCATGGAGCGGCGCATCGTGGGCAGTATCTTCTCCATCGGCATGTCGCCGTTCCTGATGAACGTCACGGCCTGTGCCATCGTCATCATCATCAATAACAGCCTGCAACGCCACGGGGGCGACATGGCCATCGGTGCCTATGGCATCATCAACCGCCTGCTGATGCTCTACGTTATGGTGGTAATGGGGCTGACGATGGGCATGCAGCCCATTACGGGCTATAACTTCGGAGCACGGCGGCTGGACCGTGTGAAGCAGGTGCTGCGTTTGGGCATCACGGCGGGTGTGTGCATCACCTCGAGCGGTTTCCTCATCTGCGAGCTCTTTCCCCACGCGGTGGCTTCGGTCTTCACGTCGGACGAGGCGCTTATCAACATGGCCGCCCGCGGCGTGCGCATCTGTGTGGCCATCTTCCCCTTCGTGGGGGCGCAGATTGTCATCGGCAATTTCTTCCAGAGCATCGGCATGGCTAAGATCAGTATCTTCATGTCGCTCACGCGCCAACTGCTCTACCTGCTGCCCTGCCTGCTGGTGTTCCCGCAGTTCATGGGGCTGGACGGCATTTGGACGAGCATGCCCGTGAGCGACTTCTTCGCTTTCGTCACAGCTGTGCTAATTCTTCTGTGGTACGTCCGTCGAAAGCATCTGTTCCATCCGCAGGCCATACAATAACAACACATTTTTCGTTTTATGAATGTCTTAGCATAAGTGAATCCCCCTGCCCTTCCCTCATGGAGAGAAAAGCAGGGGGAACTTTTTTATTCGCTTTTATTCGCTCTTGATGCTCAGCACGGGATTCTCATTGGCTATCCGCCATGCCTTCAGCACTACGATGGCCACAATCAGCACCAGCAGCAAGAGGGCCAGCAGGGCGTACCACGCGGGCGAGAGCAGGCGGCTGTCGGCAAACTGCTGCATCCACTGGCCGGAGACGTACCACGCCGCGGCCATGCCTGCTGCGACGGCTGCGACGGCTATCTTAAGGATGTCCAGCGAGAGCAGACGCAGGATGTCGGACGCCTCGGCGCCGTTCACCTTGCGGACGGCTATCTCCTTGCTGCGGCGCTGCGTCTCGTCGCTGACGTAGCCGATGAGCCCCATCAGCACGATGAGGATGATGCAGGCGGTGGTGACCCACACGGTGTTGCGGAAGGTGGAGACGCTGGCGTTCTGCTCGCGGCGGATGTCCTGATAAGTGGTGAACTCCAGCGACAGGTCGGGATAGGCGGACTTGATGAAGGTGTTCAGGCGCTTCAGGTTCTCGTCCAGCGGAGCCTTCAGGCGGACGTTGAAGGTGCGGACGCGGTCGTTCAGAATGAAGGCGGTGCAGGTTTGGCTCGCGAAGAAGCCCATGTTGCGCACATTCTCCACCACGCCTGTCACGATGGCTGGTTCTTCCAGTCCTGCCCATGAGGGATCGATGGGCAGCTTGCGGCCGATGGCGGTGTCGCCCCACTTCAACGTCTCTACTGTCTTGCGGCCCACCACGGCTTCGCCCCGATGTTGCGGCCAATGGCCTTCCAGCAACTGGAGGCCCGTCACCTGGGGAAAGTCCTTCTCTATCTGAGTGAAGTGCAGGGGGCAGATGAAGTTGCCCTGGTTGTCCAGCAGCCGATAGGTGCTGAAGTGGGCCAGTAGATGGGAGCCACTGCCCGCCACGGCTTCCACATACGGTTCGCGGCGGATGGCGTCGGCCACGCCCTGCGCCCGTCGGATGTCGCCCGTCACAGTCCCCACGGCCAGCCCTTCGGCATGGAAGCCCACGCTGCGGGTCATCAGGTCGTGATACTGCCACACGGTAGTCAGCAGCAGGCCGCCGATGAAGGACACGCCGATGAACTGCACCGTCAGCAATCCACGCTTCCACGAACGCTTGCCGTCGGTGTAGCGGCGGAACACTTGCGTCACAGGGATGCGGGCATAGATGCGCCCTGGCACCACGCCCGCTACGAGGAAGAGCAGCAGCACCGTGCCCAGCGGCACATAGAGCGTCTGCCAGGTGAAGAGGTCGGTCAGGCGGCTGCCCAACAGCTCTTCCACCTGCTCGCGCAGCAGCCACAACAGTACGCCGCCGCAAAGGATGGAGGCCGTCACCAGCAGCCCCGTCTCCCAGAGGAACATCGAGAGGATGTGCCAGCCGTCGGCGCCGCTGCACTTGTGCACGCCCACCAGCTTGGCTCGCCGGCTCATGGCGGCCACGGCACGCAGCACGTAGTTCAGGATGGACACGAAGAAGATGGAGAAGCCCAGCACGCCGAGGATGACCAGTCGCCGCGTGCTGTCGGGATAAGAACGGTAAACCTTGTGGATGGGCAGGACGCTGTATTCCGTCACCACGTCGTCGCCCAGGTGTGGGTCAGTGTATTGCTCCACCGCCTGCTGGATGCGGCTGTTCATCGCGTCCACGTCGGCAGGCTGCTTCAGGCGGAACAGCACGCCGTAGAGGTTGTTCATGTTCCACGTGCCCCGCCCGTAGGCCCAGTCCAGGGCAGCCATGGAGAGCAGCAGGTCGTGGGGCATGATGCTGTTGCGCGGCACGTCGGCATAGATGCCGCGGATGGTGACGTCGAACAGCTTCTCAACGGAAAGCACCTTGCCGATGGGGCTTTCGTCGCCATAGAGCCGGCGGGCCATGCTTTCGGAGATGAAGGCGTTGCCCTGCACCCCTAAGTCCTTGGGGTTGCCCTGCAGCAGGGGAAGGCCGGTGGTGGCGAAGTAGGCCGTGTCGGCAAAGAGGATCTGGATGTCCTCCAGCTTTTTCTCGTCCTTGTAGAAGGCAGGCTCCCAAAATAAGTTGGAAGTCAGACTGGCGCTCTCCACCAGATCGGGGAAGGCCTCGCTGAGGTCGGCAGCTGCGGGACGGTAGGTGAAGTAATTGTATCCGGCTTCGGGCACTCCCTTGTTCACGTTTCTCATGCGTAGTCTGACGAGCGTGTCGGGGTTCGGATAGAAGCGGTCGTAGCTCAGCTCGTAGGCTATCTGCGCGAAGAGCAGCACGCCCATCGCCAGTCCCAGCGTGAGGGAGATGATTTTCTCCGCGGTGCCTCCATGGCCGCGAAGAAGGGTCTGTAGGGTGTAGTATAGGTGTCTCATTTTTAATGAAGAATTAAGAATGAAGAATTAGGAATGAAGAATTGGTACCGCATGGCTAATTCTTCATTCTTCGTTCTTCATTCTTCATTTATTTATAAGTTTCTGTTGCTTGCCACCACACTGCCATCAAACAGATGCACCGTCCGATGGGCAAAGGAGGCGTCGTGTTGCGAGTGGGTCACCATGATGATGGTGGTGCCCTCGCCGTTCAGTTCGCTCAGCAGTTTGATGACCTCGGCGCCGTTCTTCGAGTCGAGGTTACCAGTGGGCTCGTCGGCGAGGATGAGCTTGGGGTTGGTCACCACGGCACGGGCGATGGCCACACGCTGCTGCTGTCCGCCCGATAGCTGCTGGGGGAAGTGCTGCGAGCGGTGGCTGATGGCCATGCGCTTCAGGATGTCGTTCACGCGCTGCTTGCGTTCGGCGGCACGAAGCCCCAGATAGGTCAGCGGCAGCTCCACGTTCTCAAAGACGTTCAGCTCGTCTATCAGGTTGAAGCTTTGGAAGACGAAGCCTATCTTGCCCTTGCGGACGCGGGTGCGGTCCTTCTCGTGGAGGTCGGCCACCTCCTGCCCCAGCAGCTTGTAGCTGCCCGAGGTGGGGTTGTCCAGCAGGCCGAGGATGTTCAGCAGGGTGGACTTGCCACAGCCCGACGGGCCCATGATGGCTACGAATTCGCCCTCGTCTACATGGAGGTTCACTTGGTTCAATGCGACGGTTTCTACTTCCGACGTGCGGAATACTTTACTAAGGTTGTTGATTTCGATCATAATGGTATAAAATGAAGAATTAAGAATGAAGAATGAAGAATTGGGGATGAAGATTTAGGAAAGAAGGATTCGTGCCGCAGGGCAAATTCTTCATTCTTCGTTCTTCATTCTTCATTAAAATATAGTTTATTCGCTCTTGAGGCTCAGCACGGGGTTCTCGCCCGCGATGCGCCACGACTTCCACAGCACGCAGCTGGTGATGACGGCCAGCACGGCCACGCCTATCAGCACATAGACAGCGGCCGACATCGAGGCCTGGGCGGTGAACATGTCCATCCACAGGGTGTTGACGTACCACGACGCCACGACGCCTATCGCGACCGCAGGCCCCGCCACGTAGAGCACGTCGCGCCCCAGCAGGCGGAGGATGGACGATGCCTCGGCGCCGTTCACCTTGCGGATGGCTATCTCCTTGCTTCGGCGCTGCACCTCGTCGGCTGTATAGCCCAGCAGGCCCATGAGCATGATGAAGAACATCACCACACCTGCCACGGCGGTGGCGTTGCGAAACACGCGGACAGGGTTGTACATCGTCTGCATGGCCTCGTCCATCGAGGTGAAGTCGATGGTTTTGTCGGGGAAGGCCTCGGCGGCATCTTTCGTCAGGCGTTGCAGGTTCTCGGCGAAGGGCTCTTTGAGCAGGAAGTGCAGGTCGTTGTTGAACTGCCTGGACATGAAGCCTATGTAGGGCATCGGCTCGGCATAGAAGCCGTTTATCTGAAAGTCTTTCAACACACCCGTCACGGTGACGGTTTCGCCCATCGTGTGCACGGTTCGGCCCACGGCTTCCTTCCCCCACTTCATCAGGCCGACGAAGGTTTCGTTCACCACCACCTCGCTGTTGTCGCGCGGCAGGCGGCCTTCCTTCAGCTTCATGCCCATCAGGTCGTAGTAGTTGCTCATGCAGGCGTCGAAGCGGGCGGAGAACAGGCTTTCGCCGTTTTCCCCTGTGATGAAGCAGCCGCTATACCCCTCCAGCGGATTGCCGTAGGCCGAGGAGAGGTCTTCCACGTAGGGCAGGCTGCGGAAGAAGTTGTAGGCATTGTCGCACTCCTTAGCCGTTTTGAATGGCAGGTAGGTGGCTACGATGCGCTCCGTGCTGAAGCCCATGTCCTTGCTCATGACGAAGTGGTACTGCATCATCACCATGCACATCAGGCCGCAGATGAAGGCCACGCCCGCAAACTGCACGAACAGCAGGGGGCGTTTCCATCCCTTCTTGCCCTCCGTGTAGCGGCGGAACACCTGCGTCACAGGGATGCGCGCAAAGAGGCGGCCCGGCAGTACGCCCCCCACCAGCAGGAGCACGCCCACCGTGGCGGCAGGCACCCACAGGCGGCTGCCTTCGAAGAGGTTCGTCAGCTTGGTGGCGGCCGTATCCTCCACAAAGTCGCGGAAGCCCCACAGCAGGAGGAACATCACGCCCAGCGCCAGCGCGACCACCACCAGCGTCTCCAGCATGAACATGCCGAAGATACCTTCGCCACTGGCTCCGCTACACTTGTGCACACCCACCATCTTGGCCCTGCGGCTCAGCGAGGAGATGGAGATGAGGGCGTAGTTCAGGGCGGTGATGAAGAGGATGGACAGGCCCAGCGTCAGCATGATGGTGAACATGCGGCGCACGTCGTCCTGCTGGCGGAAGGTGTCGCGCAGGGGCTGTACATAGGCCGTGTAGCTCCAGCTGTCGCGGGCGGGCAGGTACTTCTCGGCCATCTTCTTCATGCGGGCGTTGAGGTCGTCCACATCCACCTCAGGGCGCAGGCGCACGTACTGGCAGTAGGAATCGCCTCCGTCCCACGAATAGTTCATCTGCTTGGCGGCCCAGGCGGGAGGCAGCGAGATGACGGCATCGGCCCCCACGGTCGTATTGTCGGGCAGGTCGGCATAGGTACCCCGCACGGTCAGGTCGCGTTCGTGGTTGTAGCTGATCACCTTTCCGATGGGTTCCTCGCCGCCGAACATCCTTTCGGCCAGGCTCTGCGAGAGATAGATGACGTTAGGCTGCTGGAGGTCCTGCACAGGGTTGCCGCTCAGCACCTCGATGCCCATCGTCTGGAAGAAGAGCGAGTCGGCGCAGATTTTAGACTCGTTGAAGCGGTGGTTGCCATAGTAGAGCGGCCAGGACGCCAGGTAGCGGTTGGTGCAGGTAGCCATTTCTACCTCCTTGGGGAAGCTTTCGAAGATGGCGCCTGCCAGCGGTCCCATGTTCATGTTTTGCGGCTCCAGCGTCTCACCGTTCATGATGAACTGGCTCCACACCTGATAGATGCGGTCGTAGTCGCGGAAGCACGTGTCGTAGCTTTGCTCGTAGGCCACGCGGGCAAAGAGCAGGATGCTCATGGCAAGTCCCAGGCCGAGGGAGATGACCTTGAAGGGAATGCTCCCCTTCCCTCTGAGCAGGGTCTGGATGACGTAATGGATTTGTCTCATGCGTATAACGTGTTTTTTAGTTGTTTCCTGCCTATTACAATGCAGAAACCGTGCCAAACTTGTTATACGGCTGAAACACAACGGATAAGCCTTCCGACACTTTGGAGGGAGTGTCTAATTTTTGGACAGCGGTGTCTAATTTTTAGACAATCTGGCCGCAAAAAACAAAAGTGCAGCAAAGCACGCTCAAAAGCGACTTGCTGCACTCTTCTCAACTATTAATTTACAAAAGTGTGGTTTTCTTCTCCTTAAAGTATGCTTTTCACTGTCTCAAGCATACCTTTCTCCTGAATAGAGTTCAGGAAGGCAGTCACCATGTCGGTCAGGCCAGGGATGGTGTTCAGGTCGCCATGCTCGCCCCAGATAAGGTCCTTGGCAGCCAGTACGCCTTCGGCCACGCGGCGGGTGTCGCCTGTTGCCCAAAGGTCCTTGAGCAGCTGCATGATTTCGGGTGCGTCGTTGGGCACGATTTCAGCACCGTCGGCACGTACACCGCCCTTGTAGTAGGTGATGATGGCGGCCAAGCCCAATACCAAGCCCTTCGGCAGTTCGCCCTTGCGCTCGAGGTAAGTCTTCAAGCCAGGCAGGTCGCGCGTCTGGAATTTTGGGAAGGAGTTCAACATGATGCTCGTCATCTGATGATCTACGTAGGGGTTGTTGAAGCGTTCCAACACGTCGGCGGCAAACTTCTTCAGCTCGTCCATCGGCAGGTTGAGGGTCTGCATCAGCTCGTCGAACTGCACCTTGTGGATGTACTTGCCGATGACGGGATGGTTGCAGGCGTCGCGCACGATGTTCACGCCGCTCAGGTAGGCCACGGGCGAGAGGACGGTGTGAGGGCCGTTGAGCAACGTCACCTTGCGTTCATGGTAAGGAGCCTCGGACTTCACGAAGAGCACGTTCAAGCCGGCCTTGTTGGCGGGGAACTCTTCGGCCAGTTGGCGCAGAGAGAGGTTCTCGGCGGCCTCGATGACCCACAGGTGGAAGATTTCGGCCTGCACCACGAGGTTGTCGGCATAGCAGATTTTCTTCTGGATTTGAGCAATCTCCTTGCGAGGGAAGCCCGGCACGATGCGGTCAACGAGTGTGGCGCACACGTAGCAGTATTTCGTGAACCATGTCTTGAACTTTTCGTAGTCGGCGCCGAAGTCATCTTTCCACAGCTCGATGTACTGATAAATGCACTCCTTCAGGTGGTGTCCGTTCAGGAAGATCAGCTCGCAAGGCATGATGATAAGGCCTTTCGTCTTGTCGCCCTTGAAAGTCTTGAAGCGGCGGTAGAGCAACTGGGTCAGCTTGCCTGGATAGGAAGAGGCAGGCGCGTCGGTAAACTTGCAGTTGGGGTCGAAAGCAATGCCGGCTTCGGTCGTGTTAGAGATGACGAAGCGGATTTCAGGCTGGTCGGCCAGGGCCATGAAGGCGGCGTTCTGGGTATAGGGGTTCAAGGCGCGGCTGATGCAGTCTATGCGCGTCAGGGAGTTCACAGCCTCGCCGTTCAGGCGTCCTTGCAGATTGACGTGATAGAGGCAGTCCTGGCCGTTGAGCCATTCTACCATACCCTTCTCGATGGGCTGCACGACTACGACACTGCTGTTGAAGTCGGTCTTCTGGTTCATGTTGTAGATGATCCAGTCTACAAACGCGCGGAGGAAGTTACCTTCGCCAAACTGGATGATTCTTTCGGGTGCTGCGCTCTTGGGAGCCGTCAGCTTGTTCAATGCTTTCATATTCAATGTATATTTTAAAAGTTTTGATATGTATATTTTTTATTCGAACTCGAAATAATAGTCGATGTTTTCCTTGATCAGCACATCGATGGGCATGTATTGTGTCGTCGTGACAGGCCGTTTGAACACCATGTGCGTACACAGAGCCTTCACCCCGCAATAGCCCTGCATGGCAGGTCGTTGCCCTATCAGGTAATCTACCTCGCCTGTCTTCAGCCGCTCCACGTTCTTCTTCAGCAGGTCGTAGCCCACGAGCCCTTCCATGCGCCGGCCTGTGGCGTGCAGGTAGTCGGCCACCTGATAGACGCGCGAATTGAACACCACGCCCAGCACTGCCTGCGGGCACTGGTCGAAGAATCGGTCGAGCGTACGTCGGTTGGCGTCGGCATCTTTCTTGTCGAGCAGCACGTCGTGGACGGTAAGCCCCACATGGTTTTCAGTCAGGTATTGCATGAATCCCTCCAGCCTGCGTTGCATCTGTATCTCGGCAGGGCTCTGCTTCTGGTTGTTCAAGAAGAGGGCCAGTTCCTGCCCCTGCTTGAAGTGCTGCATCAGTATCTTGGCGGCGATGTATCCACTCATGCGCGAGTCCTGTCCGATGTAGCACAGGGCATGTGTCTGTTCGATGTTGAAGTCGATGAAAGCATAGGGCGTACCTTTCTGCTCGAGGGCAGACGTGAGCTTCAGGGTCTCTTCACGGAAGTTGGGCGCCAGCAGCACTGCGTCACATTCCTCGCCAAGCACCTGCGTACAGGCCTGGCTGTAAGAAGCCTCGTCGGCGTGCAGGTAGTGCAGGTAGCTCACCGTCACGTTGTAGGGCGCCAGCTCCTGCGCGGCGCGGTCGATGCCTCCTGCCACGGCATACCAGTAGTCGTAGGCTATATAATAAGGTATGATGCAGACAATGCTGTAGCGTTTCTTCGCCGCCAGGCCGATGGCAAACATGTTGGGCTGGTAGCTGATCTCGTCGAGCACCTTGCGTACTTTCTCCAGGCTGGCCGCCGACACGTCTCCACGATTGTGCAGCACGCGATCCACTGTTCCGGCCGATACACCCGCCATGCGGGCGATATCTTTTATGGTATAGTTCTTGTTTCCCATCTCTGCTTCGCTTTTTATAGGAATGAAGGGCGGTTTGCCTAAAACTTAAATATTATAAATATTCGTCGCAAAGATACGAAATATTTTGTTTCTCCAAGTAAAATATCTACTTTTGTGTTCGATAACGGTTAATAAAACTAAAATCACAATCAACCTCTATTCTATTTACAATCAGAGCTATATAAGTATATAGAGAGAAAGTAACATTTTTAGATACTTAAAACACATACGTTATGAAGAAATTTATGGATGAAAACTTCCTGTTGCAGACCGAAACTGCACAGAAGCTCTACCACGAACATGCGGCCAAGATGCCGATTATCGACTACCACTGCCACCTCATCCCCAAGATGGTGGCCGACGACTACCAGTTCCGTTCGCTGACCGAAATCTGGCTCGGAGGCGACCACTACAAGTGGCGTGCCATGCGTACCAACGGCGTAGACGAGCGCTACTGCACAGGCAAGGACACTACCGACTGGGAAAAGTTCGAGAAATGGGCCGAGACCGTTCCCTATACCATGCGCAACCCGCTGTACCACTGGACCCACCTCGAGCTGAAGACCGCCTTCGGCATCGACAAGGTGCTCAATCCTCAGACCGCCCGCGAAATCTACGACGAGTGCAACGAGAAACTGAAACAGCCCGAATACTCTGCCCGTGGCATGATGCGCCGCTACCATGTAGAGACCGTCTGCACCACAGACGACCCTGTCGACTCGCTCGAATACCACATCCAGACGCGCGAGAGCGGCTTCGAAATCAAGATGCTGCCCGCTTGGCGTCCTGATAAGGCCATGGCTGTCGAAGTGCCTGCCGACTTCCGCGCCTATGTAGAGAAGCTGGCCGAAGTGAGCGGCGTTGCCATCTCCACTTTTGACGACATGATCGCCGCCCTGCGCCGTCGTCACGACTTCTTTGCCGAGCAAGGCTGCCGTCTGTCCGATCACGGCATCGAGGAATTCTATGCCGAAGACTATACCGATGCCGAAATCAAGGCCATCTTCAACAAGGTGTATGGAGGCAAGGAACTGACGCAGGAAGAAATCCTGAAGTTCAAGTCGGCCATGCTCGTCATCTTTGCCGAGATGGACTGGGAGAAAGGCTGGGCACAGCAATACCACTACGGCGCCATCCGCAACAACAACACCAAGATGTTCAAGCTCCTGGGCCCCGACACAGGCTTCGACTCCATCGGCGAGTTCACCACCGCCAAGAAGATGGCCAAGTTCCTCGACCGCCTGAACACCGAAGGCAAGCTCACCAAGACCATCCTCTACAACCTCAACCCCTGCGCCAACGAAGTGATCGCCACCATGCTGGGCAACTTCCAGGACGGCACGTGGCCGGGCAAGATCCAGTTCGGTTCGGGCTGGTGGTTCCTCGACCAAAAGGACGGCATGGAGAAGCAGATGAACGCCCTGTCACTGCTGGGCTTGCTGAGCCGCTTCGTAGGTATGCTGACCGACTCGCGTTCGTTCCTCTCCTACCCGCGCCACGAATACTTCCGCCGCACGCTGTGCAACCTCGTAGGTCGCGATGTCGAGAATGGCGAACTGCCTGTCAGCGAAATGGATCGCATCAACCAGATGATCGAAGACATCTGCTATAACAACGCAAAGAACTACTTCCAGTTCTAAGCAGACGTTGGCCCTTTTTTTCACCACCGATTACACAGATTGAAACAGAATCCGAGTAATCGGTGGTGTTTTTTTATGATGCAAGGCTGGTCTCACTGTAAAAATCAAATGGTTTTGCTATCTTTTGTCTGATAAGGGATTAACGTAACAATCTGAAAGTGAATCTGATAAAATTTTATCTTTGCTTGAAACAAATCATCAGTACTCATGGAAAACAACGGTTACCGTTTCCTTCTTCCAGAAGTATTTCATCATCTCAGATGTAAAGGAAAGCAGCAATGAAATAGTAATTTACCAGGAAGAGAAAATGAATTTCCAGGGAAATACTCGAATATAAAAGTGGAGAGTAAGGGATTTTATGATCCGGTAGTCGTTCAGGATTTTCCGATCCCTAGCAAGAAGCTTTTTCAGAACATCCGCCGTTGCAAATGGATTGTGAAGTAGAATGGACACTATGTAAGCCGCATCTGAAAACTGGTTGCAGAAGGTAGCCGCATGACGCATGAGTTTGCATCTTTGTTAAAAGATATTAATACCCTTCCAGTAAGCTGCAAGCTTTTAGGACTTCTCTTTGGAGTAAACTGTGAATTTCTTGAGCGTCAGTACCGCAATTATCTGATCGGTTACATGAACTGGAACCTGCTCTTCCATGCGGAAGAATGGATTCTGTTCGAAAAGAATATCGGTCCGTATGTGAGTATTGATGAAGTCAAGGCGAACTCTATGCAATTCTGATAAACAAGGAGAAAAGAGGAGGTTCGCGGGAAGCACTATCGCAATCATAAAAGGTATGGATGTCAGGACTGTCACATCCGTCCTGTTAAAGCTTTCCAGGCGCAGACGCTTTCAGGTCTGGGAAATAACCCTTGATATGGCTCTGGACATAGAACAGACGACACGTGTCTGCTTTCCGGCCGCACGCCGTGTGATAGATCGTTTCCATGTGCTAAAGCTGGCTTATAAGGCGATTCGGGAAATGAGGATAAAAATACGCTGGGAAACCCTGGATGAGGAATCTATGCAAATGGCACACGCCAGGGCATACAGAAAGACATATCATGCTCCGGTCTTTGAGAATAGTGATTCAAGAAAGCAGCTGCTGGCCAGAAGCATCTATCTACTTTACAAAAAAGAATCCTTATGGACCGAATCACAGCGTGTGCGTGCCGGTATTCTCTTCAGGAAATATCCTGAAATAAAGAAAGCATATTATCTTTCGATGAGACTCGGACTGATATATCACCAGTGCAGACATAAGGATACCGCATTAACAAGACTTGCCAGATGGTATGACGAGGTGGACAAACATCCGCTGACCCCAAATTCAGATATTTCAGACAGAAAAAAGAAACCTATTTAAAACAAAAAGGCCTGATTTTCAATGAAATCAGACCCTTTGTCGGGGTAGCGGGATTCGAACCCACGACCCCCTGCTCCCAAAGCAGGTGCGCTAACCGGACTGCGCTACACCCCGAATACCTTTCCCAAGAAAGGTTTTTCTTGATTAGTACACCCTCAGGGATTCGAACCCTGGACCCACTGATTAAGAGTCAGTTGCTCTACCAACTGAGCTAAGAGTGCCTCTCTTTTTCGTTTGCGGGTGCAAAGGTAGTTCTTTTATTTGAACCAACAAATAAAAAACAGTTTTTTTTCGATGGAAGCGGCATTTTTTATTCAAATTCGTAGAGTTCAGAAGGTGTAGTACGCTTTAAAGCGCATAGTTGGACATCCCGTCCGACCACAATTCCATAATCATGCAGCTTCAGTTCTACCGTCTTATAGGCAAGTTCAGGATGATTATTGTCTTTACTGAGATGACACAGCCAAATGTAACGCAGTTGGTTACTGAAGTGGTCTGCTAGAAATTGAGCAGTTGCTGCATTACTCATATGTCCTGTCCGGCTCTTGATACGTTCCTTTAAATAGGGAGGATACGGCCCCATTTGCAACATTTCGTCATCATAATTAGCTTCCAAAACCAAATAGTTGGCTCGACAGATATATTCTGCAGCAACGGGAGTGATTTCACCCAAGTCGGTCAAAAATGCAAACTTCTTGTCGCCAATCGTAATAAAATAGCCCACATTGTCAGTACCGTCGTGAGGAACTTCAAAGGATTCAATGCAAAAATCTTCCAGTTGCATAGGAGTCTGCTTTTCCAAATAACGGGCAGAAGTATGCAACTTTTCCGTCATGCAATAGCTGCGACCAATGCCTTCATGGATACGTGCGGTAGTATAAATAGGGATATTCAGTTTTTCACCCAAGCCACCCAATGCTTTGATGTGATCGGCATGATCGTGCGTAACAAACACTGCAAGGATGGTCTCCATGCCGATGCCATATTCTTTCAAGATTTTCCGGATGCTGCGGGCCGCTATGCCGGCATCTATCAAAATACCATATTTTTCGGTGCCCAGATAATAGCAATTGCCGCTGCTGCCACTGGCCAGGCTTATAAATCGTACTTTCATTACTTACTTCTTTACATTTTATTCATTACGAAACTTACGCTTCAGCAAAAGTGGTGCAAATATAGAAAAAAAAGCCTGTTTAACAACTGCTATTACCTAGAAATTATGAATGCCTACACATAAGAAAAAAGAAAAGAAAATCTTTCCATTTGATAGCATTTTATAGATAAAAGTGTATATTTGCACAAATCTAATGCAGAAAGTTTTTTAATCTTAAACACCAAAGAAGAAAAAATTATGAAAAAATTTAATCTTAAAATGGCAGCTGCCGTAATGATTTGCGGTGCATTCCTTTTCAGTTCGTGTATTGGCTCTTTCGGCTTGCACAGCAGATTAGTCAGTTGGAATCAAAGTATTGGAAATAAATTTGTGAACGAACTAGTTTTTTTAGCTCTCAATATTATTCCCGTTTATGGCGTTTGCTATTTTGCAGATGCGGTTATTATTAACTCCATTGAATTCTGGAGCGGAAGCAATCCGATGGCAAGTGTCGGTGACATTAAGAAAGTGCAAGGTGAAAATGGAAACTACCTAGTCGAAACACTAGAAAACGGATATTCTATCACGAAGGAAGGCGACGAGACGGCGTCGATGGAACTGATCTACGACAAGAGCCTGAACACGTGGAACGTGGTGGCCGACGGCGTGAGCACCGAACTCGTAAGACTAAACAACGACGGAACGGCACAGATGACGCTGCCCAACGGCGAAGACCTGACCGTCACGCTGGATGCGCAGGGTGTGGCCAATGCAAGACTAGCTGTGTCGACAGACATGTACTACGCTTGTAGATAAACGACTATAGAAAGTAGAAGAGTACCCTCATTCTTTGTCTGCAGAGAATGAGGGTTCTTTATGAAAAATAAAACCAACAAAATACTTTTCAATATGGAACAGCAACCCACGCTCAACGAGCACAACAAGCAGGAATACCCGCCTATGCACACCTGCGAACACATCATCAACCAGACCATGATACGCCTTTTCGGGTGCGGAAGGTCGATTGTGGCACACATCGAACGGAAGAAGAGCAAGCTGGACTACCGCCTGGAGCAGCAGCCGACGGAAGAAGACGTGAAACGGCTGGAGGATGCCGTGAACGAAGTCATCGGCCGGCATCTGGATGTCACAACGGAATTCATCACGCAGGAAGAGGCCCGCGGTCGCTTCGACCTGAAACGCCTGCCCGACGACGCCTCGCAGACGGTGCGCATCGTCAAGGTAGGCGACTACGACGAATGCCTCTGCATCGGCACGCACGTGGCCAACACGGCAGAAATCGGTACCTTCCGCATCATCAGCCACGACTGGGACGAAGCGGAGAAGCGCTGGCGCATCCGCTTCAAGCTAGCCTGAGACGCCTTCAGCCGCTCTTGCGGTAACTCTTCACGGCCCACAGATTGAAGCAGGCGGCAAAGAGCAGGAGCATGCCCAGCTGCGGAAGCAGGTCGGCCACGCCGCCGCCACGCAAGTAGACGGTGCGCATCACCTCAATGAAGTAGCGCAGGGGGTTGGCGTAAGTGATGGTCTGAGCCCAGCGGGGCATGCTGTGGATGGGCGTGAAAAGGCCGCTCATTAGCACCAGAATCAGCATGAAGAAGAACATGACGAACATGGCCTGCTGGAGCGTGGACGAATAGTTGGATACCACCAGCCCGAAACCTGACACCACCAACAGAAAAATGATTGCAAAGAAATAGAGCGTCAGGAAATGGCCCGCAGGCAGAATGCCGTAAAGCAGCCACGCCAGGAGGAAGGCGATGGTGAGCACGACGAGCCCTGTCAGCCAGTAAGGCACCAGCTTGGCGCAGATGAAAGTGAACTTGCGGACAGGCGTCACGTTGATCTGCTCGATGGTGCCCGCCTCCTTCTCGCCCACCACGTTCAAGGCCGGAAGAGCACCACAGATCAGGGTGAGCAGCATCACCATCAGAGCCGGAACCATGAAGAGCTTGTAGTTGAGCCGCGGATTGTAGAGGTTCAGCGTCTGCACCGACACTTGCGGCAGCCTGACGGCGGGCGCCACAGAGTGCCCCTCGGCGACGGACAGACTGCGGGCGTAGTCCGAGACGATCGATGCCAGGTAGGAGCTGCCCATGCCGCCCTTCGTGCCATTCACCGCATTGGCGGCCACCAGCAGGCGGGGCGCACCGCCGCGCATCCAGTCCTTCTCGAAGTCGCGCGGAATCTCCAGCACGAAGTCTGCCGAGCCGGCTTTCACATGCCGCAGAGCCGCTTCGTAGGTCGACGGGAAGGCCGCCACGCGGAAATAGTCAGACGCCGCCACCTTCTCCACCAGCCGCCGCGACAGGGGGCTGCGGTCGCCGTCCACGATGTCCAGCTGGATGTTCCTGATCTCCAGGCTGGCCGCCCACGGCATCAGGATCATAATCATGCAGGGGAACAGCAGGATGAGCTTCGGGATGAACGTGTTCCTGAAGAGCTGCTTGAATTCTTTTTCTATCAGATACTTTATCATACGACTTTCATTCTAACCGGTTCTTGAACTTCTTGAGGCTGACCGTGACCAGCACCACCGCCATGCCCAGCAGCACGCCCACCTCGGTGAGCACATTCACCACATCAACGCCTTGTATCATCAGCTTGCGCACGGCCTGGATGTACCACCGCGCCGGAATGGCCGCCGACAGCCCCCGAAGCACCCAAGGCATGCTCTCCACCGGGAAAATCATACCGGACAGCAGCATGGTGGGCATCATCAGCACTAGTCCCGAAACCAGCATGGCCGCCACCTGCGTCTGCGTCAGAGTGGAGATGAGCAGCCCCAGCGAGAGCGACACGAAGATGAAGAGCAACGACACGGCCACCAGCCACGGCAGGCTGCCCGCCACAGGCACGTGGAGCACGTAGACCGACAACAGCAGGATGGTCGTCAGGTTGACGAACGACAGCACGAAGTAGGGCACGGCCTTGGAGAGGATGATGAAGATGGGCCGCACGGGTGAGACGAGCAACACCTCCATCGTGCCCATCTCCTTCTCGCGGACGATGGAAACGGACGTCATCATGGCACAGATGAGCATCAGGATGAGCCCCATGACGCCGGGCACGAAGTTGTAGACACTCTTCATCTGCGGGTTGTAGAGCAGCTTCACCTCGGGCTGCAGCAGAGGGACACGCACTCCGGCAGGCAGCAGTTCGCGGGCCGCGGAGGTGATGATACCTGTAGCATAGCTGGCCTGCATGGTGGCGGTGTTGGGGTCTGTGGCGTCGCAGACCAGCTGGACGGCAGCATCGCCCGTATAGAGCCCGTCCGCAAAGCCCGGACTGAACACCACAGCCATGTCCACCTGCGAGCGGCGGAAGGCCTCGTCCATCTCCTGCGGTGTGTGGAAGCGGGCCGTCAGGGTGAAATATTCCGAAGCGTCCAGCCGCTCGACGATGCGCCGCGTCAGCACGTCGTCCGAAGGGTCGAGCACGGCCATGCGTACGTTCTGCACCTCGGTGGTGATGGCAAAGCCGAACAGGATAATCTGCACCACAGGCATCACAAGCAGGATGAGCATCGTCCTGCGGTCGCGGAAGATGTGGCGGAATTCCTTGCCGGCAAATATGAGGAACTGTTTCATTTCTATCAGAAGTTAAAGTTAGAGGGGGTCAAGGGGGAGTTAGAGGCCGATAGTCGTACGCATCGTTTCATGTCACCCGCTCTGCTTCCCGCGCCAGCCGCCGGAACACTTCGTCCATCGTGGCGGCGTGGAAGGTGCGTTTCAGTCCGTCGGGCGAGTCAAGGGCACGGATGCGCCCGTCCACCATGATGGAGATGCGGTCGCAATACTCCGCCTCGTCCATGAAGTGGGTAGTGACGAAGACCGTGATGCCGTGGTCGGCCGCCTGGTAGATGAGCTCCCAGAACTGGCGGCGCGTGGCAGGGTCCACCCCACCCGTCGGTTCGTCCAGGAAGACAATCTCCGGCTCGTGGAAGACGGCTACGGAGAAGGCCAGTTTCTGTTTCCAGCCCAGGGGCAGGCTGCCCACGCGCGTGTTGCGCTCCTCCTCCAGCCCGATGCGTCGCAGCACCTCGTCGGTGCGCGGAGCGATGTCGGCCTCCTTCACGCCGTAGATACCCGCAAAGAGGCGGATGTTCTCCCACACTTTCAGGTCTTCGTAGAGCGAAAACTTCTGGCTCATGTAGCCGATGTGGCGCTTCACCTCTTCGGGTTGCCGTTCCACGTCGAAGCCGGCCACCGTGGCCCGTCCGCCCGTAGGCCGGCTCAGGCCCGTGAGCATGCGCATGGCGGTGGTCTTCCCCGCCCCGTTGGCGCCTAGGAAGCCGAAGATTTCGCCCCGCCCCACACTGAACGAGATGTGGTCCACGGCCACGAACGAGCCGAACTGCTTCGTCAGCCCCTCCACCTCGATAACCGGACGGTCGGCATGCCGTGTCTCGTCGTGGCCGAGGCCTGGCGGACAGAGGATGTCGGCAAAGCGCGTCAGGATGCGGTCGGGCGTGTCGATGCCGTGCACCTGTCCCCGGTCGAGGAAGGCGATGCGGTCGCACTGGCGCGCCTCGTCCACAATGGGGGTGGAGACAACGATGGTGATGCCCTGCTCCTTCAGCCGTCGGAGCATGTCCCACAATTCCCGCCGCGAGACGGGGTCCACGCCCGTGGTGGGTTCGTCCAGGAACAGCACCTCGGGTTTGTGGATGAGGGCGCAGCTCAGGGCCAGCTTCTGCTTCATGCCGCCCGAAAGGGCACCGGCACGGCGCGTGCGGAAGGGTTCTATCTGGCTGTAGATGTCGCGCACCAGGTCGTAGTTCTCGCGGATGGAGGTGCCGAAGACGGTGGCAAAGAACTGGAGGTTCTCCTCCACCGTCAGGTCCGGGTAGAGCGAGAAACGGCCGGGCATGTAGCCCACGCGGCGGCGTATCTCTTTGTACTGCCGCTCCACGTCGAAGCCCGCCACCACGGCCCGTCCGCTGTCCGGACGGAGCAGGGTGGTCAGGAGGCGGAACAGGGTGGTCTTCCCCGCCCCGTCGGGACCGATGAGCCCGAAGATCTCACCGCGACGCACCGCGAACGACACGCCGTCCAGCACTTTTACCGCGCCGTAGCTCTTTGTCAGTCTGTCTGCTGTCAGTATATATTCCATCGATGTCTGTAGAAAGATTTTTTATCCAATCAGAGAAATATATTTCTCCAGTTAGGGAAAAATCATTTTCCAACTGAAGAAAAACGCAAGCCGCCGTACATGCCTATCTTCAGCCCGCCGTCGTTGCGCACGGCCACCTTGACGGCATAGACCAGATTGGCCCGTTCGTCACGCGTCAGGATGTTTTTGGGCGTAAACTCCGAGGTATCCGAAATCCACGTCACCTGCCCCTCGTATTCACGCTGCTGCCCGCCGCCGTAGTCGGCTACGACGGTCACCGTCTGCCCCAGCCGGACTTCGGCCAGCTGCTCGCCGGTGACGTAGGCACGCAAGTACATCCGTTTCATGTCGCCCAGCCGGAAGAGCGGCGTACCGGGTGCCACGAACTCACCCGACTCGGCATACTGCGCCAGGACGGTTCCAGCCACGGGGGCACAGACACGGCACTTGGCCAGCTGGTCGTCCACCTGCGCCACCTGGATATCGACGGACGACGACTGCCACGACAGGCTGCGGTCGCTGTTCTGCAAGGAGGAGTTCTGCGCCGCCAGCTGCTTGCGCAGCACCTGGAGCAGCGACTCAGCGTCGTCCAGCTGCTTGCGGTTGGCCGCATCAGCCACCAGCAGACGCTTCACGCGGTCGCGCTCACGTTCGGCCTGACGAATCTGTTCCTGCGTGGCGGCTATCTGCTTGCGGATGTCAGGGCGCTGGTCCGATACGGAACGCGCGCTGGCCTCCAGCTGCAGTTTCTTGAGGTAGAGCTGCACGGTGTCCACCAGCCCCACCGCCTGACCGGCTCCCAACTTCATGCCCTCCTCCACGTCCATGCGAAGAAGTTTGCCCGAAGCCTCGGCAGACACAACGACCTCGGTCGTCTCGAAAGTCCCCGTGGCGTCGTAGCTGTCACCGCCACCCGAACAGGCGGCCAAAGTTAGAAGAAGAAAAGTTGTTGTAAAGAATCTCATATGCATGGTAAATGATTAATGATTAATGGTAAATGACGAACAATTAATTCTCCATTCTCAATTTTCAACTCTCAATTATTCAGCGTGTGCCTCCAGTCGTACAGCTTCATCAGCCACTGTATCTCGTGGATGGCTTTCTGCTGGCGGGCCAGGCTCTCGGCGGTGATGTCGCGCAGGAGGTCGTTCACCGTATATGTGCCGCTTTGCAGCTTGGCTTCCGAAGCCTGGCGAATACGGGTTCGCAGGCGGATGATTTCGTCGTCATCCTTCATCTGGAGTCGCAGAGCACGCATATCGGCTTCTTGACGGGTAGCCTCCAGCCCCGTGTTGAAAAGGAAGGTACTGCGTCCCGTTTCCAACCTTCGGCGGCTGTTCTCTATCAGGCGGCGGTCGTTCTTCAGCGTGTAGAGCCGTCCCAGGTTCCACGACAAGCTGACGCCCGCCACGTAGTAAGCCTTGAACTTATCCTCCAGCATGTTCAGGCCAGGGTTTCCGTAGCCGCCCTGTACGAAGAGGCCCAGCCGGGGCATGTAACCAGTGCGGAGCGAGGCATCCTGCGCTGTGAGCCGGGCTGTCTGCGCATCATACCATCGCAGCTCTGGGCGACGGTTCTCCCCGCCTTCCGGTTCATCGGCGGCCGGTTTCTCCAGCTTCAACTCTTCTTCGGACGGACGGCCCAGATAGAGCAGGAGCATGTCGGCATAGGCACGGCGCGAAGCCTCCATCGCCACACGCTGCTGGCGGGTACTGAGCTGTTCCACGGCTACCTCGTCCAAGTCGCTGCGGTTGGCCGTGCCGTTGTCCACGCAGGCGCTCACCGTGCGGTGCGTCCGTTCCAGGTTGTCCTGCAACAGGCGGTTCTGCTCCAGCTGTTCGTCCAGCAGCAGGATGCCGAAGTAAAGCTGGTCCACCCGCTCGTCCAGCGCATAGAGGTCCACGTTCAGTTTCTCCGTATCTACCTCCGCCCCGGCCCTCACCAGCTGCTTGCGCCATTTCGTTTCGCCGCCGTCCCACACGGACTGCTGCACCTGCAGCGTCACCTGATACTGGTCGCGGGGCATGAAGTTGACGTCGATGCCAGGCAGCTCGAAAGGCAGGCGGGTCACATCGCTCTGATAGGACGCCTTGGCCGAGAGGCTGACCTGCGGCAGATAGGCTTTGGCGGCATTGGCCACATCGTACTGCGCAGCCTGCTCAATCAGACCATACTGACGGATGAAGGGATAATTGTCGCGCGCCTGGCGGCGGCATTCTTCCAGCGAGAGCTGCGCACGAAGCGGCGGCAGGCACAGGGCAGACAATAATAAAGAGAGGAGCAATCTGTTTCTTTTCATAAGCAACAAGAGTTAAGTGAACCAATCATGTTGCAAAGATAAAAGGAAACGGGACAGATATACATTCTTTCGCGCAGTATCTCTGTCCCATTTGTACGATTTTCGGTAGAAATGTCCGCCAACATTCCCCTTTTTCTGTTTTTATCCGCATATTTGCGTCATCATTATCAAACGAAAGCATCATGGAACACCAGAAACCCATCCACCTGACACTCGACTTTCTGAACGGAATCGGTGTAGCCGCCAACAACGACTACGCCTTCATCAACCGCGAAATGGGCATTGTGAGCAGCATGTGCGGCATGAACAACCGCCTCTTCAAGACCGGCCAGCCCTATCGGGCCAAGGAAGTTCGGATATTCCACGTGAAGCAGGGTAAGGCACGCACTTCGGTCAACCTCATCGAGCACACGCTGGGAGAACACTCCTTCGGTATCATCCCGCCGGACTCTCTCCTGGAGTTCCTCGAATTCGACGACGAATTCGACTTCCAAGTGCTGGCTGTGGACAGCAACTTCATTCCTACGCCCCAACACGTCGTCCTGACAGACCAATATACAGGACAAGCCTTCTGCATGAGCGACAATCTGGAAGAATGGCAACGGACAGGTACCTATTTTTCGCTGATATGGGATGCCGTACATCTGCATCCCTACCGGCGTGAAGCAGTGCGCCATCTGGTCATGTCACTACTCTACCACTTCCACTACCTGCAAGCCGACAACCGCCGCGACGAACGGCTCCGTCCGTCACGTCAGGAAGAACTGTTCCGCCGATTCATCACGCTGGTCAACGAGCACTGCAAAACACAGCGTACCACTGCCTTCTACGCCGACCGTCTCTGCCTGTCGCCCCGCTACCTGAGTTCCGTCATCCGCGACGTCAGCGGACGTACAGTCGTGGAGTGGGTCAACCAAGCCGTCATCCTCGAAGCCAAAGTACTGCTGAAGCACAGCGACCTGCTCACCTATCAGATAGCCGACGAGTTGCACTTCCCCAACCCTTCGTTCTTCAGCAAGTTCTTCAAGCGGATGACGGGCATGACGCCGCAGGAGTATCAGCGGACGTAAAAAACGCCGCACTGTTGCCGGATCCATTTAATCCTGAAGCGACTTCATGTTGTCGCCCAGCTTCTTCATGTCCTCAATGAATTTCTTCCATTCGTCGGAACTGAACGCACGCTCCAGATCCTTCAAGTCGATATGAGATCCTTGAATACCCATGGCCTGCAAGTCTTCCAAGCGATAGCCTCGGGAAGGGGTGACGTATCCACTGGTGTTCTGGTAGAGCAGGATGTTCTGCACGTCCTTAGTCGTCATCTCCCCTTCCAGGTAAACGAACTTCAGCGAGGCGGCCCCGTTGGTTACCATTATCAGTTCCTTCACCTTGTCGCCCTTGCGGCTGACGTAGAACTCGGAGGAAGACACCGTCCCCTTCTGCTTCATCAGCAACTCGTAGCGCGAGGACTTCACCAGTTCGCGGATGTCTTTCAGCATGTCCGTCTTGATGTTGTTGTCCATCGTCGAGACAATCTGCACCGAGTTCAGCTGCGAAGCCGCCTTGCCGATGTAGATGTCTTTCGTGAACAGACTGGGGTTCATCTCCAGCATGGCTTTGGAAATATAGACGGACGACACGTTCTTCCTGTCGCTGTATTTCTTGAACAACTCCTGTTGGGCCTGGCCCAACAACGGTAATGCCAGCAGTAGGCTGACAAAAAACAATTTGACGGTTTTCATAACAATCTGCGTTTTTTTATTTGGATAATTCTTGTTTCACTTCTTTTTGCACCACGTCCATCTGAGACTGCACTTCCTGCATCTGTTCAATGCCGGCCCCCCAGTTGCTCGACATTTCACTGAACGTAGCCTGCAGCACACGATAAGCGTCCTGCGGATCGCTGAAGGTGTCGAGCGGCGTAGGCGGCACAGATTTCTTCTCCATCGTAGCCACGCCCCACCCGATGCCTATCAGCACCAGGAACGTGGCTGCCACGCCAGCTGCCCAACGCCAGTTGCGGTGCGTGGGGTTGGGACGGAGGAAGTGAGGCAGCTCCTCGTCCTTGTGGTCTATCAGGCGCGACAGCTTTTCTTCCAGTCCGGCAGGCACGGATACTTCTTGCTGACCCTCCTCCTCCAGGGCCGCCAACAACCTGCGGTCGGCCTCCAGATGTTCGGGCACGTCCTGCGTGCGCAAGGCTTCCTTCAGCCTGTTTTCTTCGTGCTCGTCCGTTGTCCCTTCGTAGTAGGCAGCGAGCAACCGTTCCATTTCATCGACTTTCATAGTTGTTCCATTTTGTAAATTCTTCACGTATCTTCTTTCTCGCCCTCGACAGGAGCACACGTACATTCACCGCATTCAGTCCCGTCAGCCGCTCCACCTCTTCGTAGGAGCATCCCTTCACATCGCGCAGCATCATCACCATCCGCTGCTGCCGGGGCAGACGGGCTATCAGCATCCTCACCAGCTGTACGTCGTCCTTTGCGTCCCGGCCGTCGGCAGGCAGTGCGTTCTGTGCTTCGGTCAGGGGCAGGTGCTGCCTGTCGGAAAGGTATTTGCCTGATCGCAGTAGGTCGAAGCACATGTTCTTCACCAACGTAACGGCAAAGGCTTCGGGATTGCTGATGAGCGTCAGCTCCTCGCGCTTGCTCCACAGCTTCAGGTAAGCTTCCTGAATGAGGTCCTCGGCGTCTTCGGCGTTATCCAGCAACCTGCAGGCCACTCCGTACAGCTTGGCGTGGCAGGGCAGAAACATTCGTTTGAAACTCTCGGCATCCATGTGCTCTTTCTTCTATTCTTCTTTTATCAGTCCTATACCCATCAGACGTCGGGGCGAAGTGTTTTGTTACAAAGACAACCTGTTTTTTTATGCTTCCCCTGCATTTAGACACAGGACATAATGATTGTTTAAGCCGGGCAAACAGACATTGTAGTTGGGATCTATAAAGTCCGTAGTTACGGCGCTAATGTTCATAGTTACGGTGCTGAAGTTGCATTCTATCCAAACGCAGATGCAACAGTAAAAAAACAAATGGGCTGCCCCGAAAGACAGCCCATTCATATAACGGTTCGCGCGGAAGCTCGAATTACTTATACTCCGCCCACGACTTGATGCGCAGGTCGTCCACCGACATCGTGCAGAAGGCATTGATGAAGGCACTGGCCAGACGGGCGTTGGTGATGAGCGGGATGTTGAGGTCGATGGCCGCACGGCGTATCTTGTAGCCGTTGCTCAGCTCGCCCGCCGTCAGGTTCTTGGGAATGTTGACCACCATGTCGATTTCCTTCTTGTGGAGCATGTCGAGTGCCTGGGGCTGGCCGTCCTCGCTGGGCCAGTAGACGCGGGTGTTCTCCACGCCGTTCTCGGTGAGGAACTTCGACGTACCGCCCGTGGCAAAGAGCTTGTAGCCCTTGCGCTGCAGCTGACGGGCTGCCTGAAGCATGTCCACCTTCTGCTTTGTGGAACCGGTGGACAGCAGGATGTTCTGCTTCGGGATGCGGTAGCCCACGGAGAGCATGGCCTTGAGCACGGCACACGAGGTGTCGTCGCCGATGCAGCCCACCTCGCCCGTAGAGGCCATGTCGACGCCCAGCACGGGGTCGGCCTTCTGCAGACGGTTGAAGGAGAACTGCGAGGCCTTGATGCCCACGTAGTCCAGGTCGAAGAGGTTCTTGTCCGGCTTCTCCACGGGGATGCCCAGCATAATCTTCGTGGCCAGCTCGATGAAGTTCAGCTTCAGCACCTTGCTGACAAAGGGGAACGAGCGGGAGGCGCGGAGGTTGCACTCGATGACCTTGATGTCGTTGTCGCGTGCCAGGAACTGGATGTTGAAGGGTCCGGAGATGTTCAGCTCCTTGGCTATCTCGCGGCTGATGCGCTTGATGCGGCGCACGGTCTCTACGTAGAGCTTCTGCGGCGGGAACTGAATGGTGGCATCGCCCGAGTGCACACCGGCAAACTCGATGTGCTCGGAGATGGCGTAGGCGATGATTTCGCCGTTCTGTGCCACGGCATCCATCTCGACTTCCTTGGCGTGTTCGATGAACTGACTCACTACTACGGGATGTTTTTTCGATACATTGGCGGCCAGCTGCAGGAAGCGTTCCAACTCTTCCTGATTGGAGCAGACGTTCATGGCGGCGCCGCTCAGCACGTAGCTGGGACGGACGAGCACGGGGAAACCTACCTTCTGGATGAAAGCGTTGATGTCTTCCATCGAAGTCAGCGCACTCCATTCGGGCTGGTCCACGCCGATGCGGTCGAGCATGGCCGAGAACTTGTCGCGGTCTTCGGCATTGTCGATGCTCTGAGCCGAAGTGCCGAGGATGCGGACGTGCTGTGCGTCGAGGCGCAAAGCCAGGTTGTTCGGTATCTGTCCGCCGGTAGAGACGATGACGCCGTGCGGATTCTCCAGGTCGAGGATGTCCATGACGCGCTCGAAGGTGAGTTCGTCGAAGTAGAGGCGGTCGCACATGTCGTAGTCGGTAGACACGGTCTCGGGATTATAGTTAATCATCACACTGCGGTAGCCCTCCTTGCGGATGGTGTTCAGGGCCTGCACGCCGCACCAGTCGAACTCCACGCTGGAGCCGATGCGGTAGGCACCCGAACCGAGGACGACGATACTGCGGTGGTCGCCCAAATAGTGAACATCGTTGGCCACACCGCTATAGGTCAAGTACAGATAGTTGGTCTGCGCCGGATATTCGGCGGCCAGCGTGTCTATCTGCTTCACCACGGGCACGATGCCGCGCTCCTTGCGGTGGCGGCGCAGGGCGACGGTGGCGTCTTCCATCTCGCCCTCCATGCCGATGGCGCGGGCCACCTGGAAGTCGGAGAAGCCCTGACGCTTGGCCTTGCGCAACAAGTCGTCGGGCAGGTCAGCAAGCTGCTTGTGATTGCCAGCCCATTTGTGCAGTTCCTTGGAGGTGCGCATGATGTTCATCAGCTTCTCCAGGAACCAACGGTCTATCTTGGTCAGCTCGTGCACCTGGTCCACGGTGTAGCCGGCGCGGAAGGCCTTCGAGATGACGAAGATGCGCTTGTCCGTCGGCTCACGCAGGGCCTTGTCTATATCAGGAATCACGAGTTCCTTGTTCTCCACGAAGCCGTGCATGCCTTGGCCAATCATGCGCAGGCCCTTCTGGATGGCTTCCTCGAAGGTGCGGCCGATGGCCATGACCTCGCCCACGGACTTCATCGACGAGCCCAGTTCCTTGTCCACACCGTGGAACTTGCCGAGGTCCCAGCGCGGTATCTTGCACACTACGTAGTCCAGCGCGGGCTCGAAGAAGGCCGAGGTGGTGCGGGTGACGGAGTTCTTCAGGTCGAACAGGCCGTAGCCCAGGCCCAGCTTGGCGGCCACAAATGCCAGCGGATAGCCGGTAGCTTTCGACGCCAGAGCCGACGAGCGGCTGAGGCGGGCATTGACCTCGATGACGCGGTAGTCCTCGGACTGCGGGTCGTAGGCATACTGCACGTTACACTCGCCCACGATGCCGATGTGGCGGATGATGCGGATGGCCAGCTCGCGCAGCTTGTGGTAGTCGGTGTTCGAGAGCGTCTGGCTGGGGGCGATGACGATGGACTCGCCCGTGTGGATGCCCAGCGGGTCGAAGTTCTCCATGTTGCAGACGGTGATGCAGTTGTCGAAGCGGTCGCGCACTACCTCGTACTCCACTTCCTTCCAGCCGCGGAGGCTCTTCTCGACGAGCACCTGGGGCGAGAAGGAGAAGGCTTTCTCCACTAGCACGTTCAGCTCCTGCTCGTTGTCGCAGAAGCCCGAACCCAGTCCGCCCAAGGCATAGGCGGCACGGACGATGACCGGATAGCCCAGCTCGCGGGCGGCGCGGCGGGCGTCTTCGGCGTTCTCCACGGCCTCGCTCTTGATGGTTTTCACGTCGATTTCGTTCAGCTTTTGCACGAAGAGTTCGCGGTCTTCGGTGTCGATGATGGCCTGCACGGGGGTGCCCAGCACCTGGACGCCGTACCGCTCGAGCACGCCTTCCTTGTAGAGGGCCACGCCGCAGTTCAGCGCCGTCTGCCCGCCGAAGGCCAGCATGATGCCGTCCGGACGCTCCTTCTCGATGACCTTCTCGACGAAGTAGGGGGTGACGGGCAGGAAGTAAATCTGGTCGGCCACACCCTCCGAGGTCTGCACGGTGGCGATGTTGGGGTTGATGAGGACGGTCTGGATGCCCTCTTCCTTGAGGGCCTTGAGTGCCTGCGAACCGGAGTAGTCGAACTCGCCGGCCTCGCCAATCTTCAGCGCGCCCGAACCGAGCAGCAGGACTTTGCGTATGTTGTTCTCTTTCATTGTGTTTACACTATATATAAGAAGGATTACTTAAGCAGGTTTACGAACTCGTCGAAGAGGAACTCCGTGTCCGTGGGTCCCGAAGCGGCTTCGGGGTGGAACTGGGCGGAGAACCAGGGGTTGCGCTTGTGACGGATGCCCTCGTTCGATCCGTCGTTCATGTTGACGAACAGCGGTTCCCAGTCGGCGCCCAGCGTGTTGTTGTCCACCGCGTAGCCGTGGTTCTGGCTGGTGATGAAGCAACGGTCCGTGCCCACCATGCGCACAGGCTGGTTGTGGCTGCGGTGTCCGTACTTCAGCTTGTATATCCGCGCGCCTCCGGCTTTCGAGAGAAGCTGGTTGCCCATGCAGATGCCGAAGATGGGGAGCTTTTCGTTCTGCATGGCGCGACGGATGTTCTGCACGGCGGCGTCGCACGTGTCGGGGTCGCCCGGCCCGTTGGAGATGAAGAGGCCGTCGAACTGCAGCCCGTTGAAGTCGTAGTCCCAGGGCACGCGGACGACCTCCACGCCGCGGCGCAGGAGGCAGCGCAGGATGTTGGTCTTGACGCCGCAGTCAACGAGGACAACTTTTTTTCCGGCTCCTTCGTTGTAACGGATGACTTCTTTGCAGGAGACGCGGTCCACGTAGTTCACTCCGGCATACGTAGCTTCGGGGATGTTGTCCGGCTCGTCGTCGAAGACAATCTTACCCATCATAACACCATGCTCGCGCAGCACCTTGGTCAGCTCGCGGGTGTCGATGCCCGTAATGCCGGGCACGTGTTCGCGCTTCAGCCAGTCGGCCAAGCTCTCCACGGCGTTCCAGTGGCTGTAGTTTTCGGAATAGTCGCTCACGATGATGGCCTCGGCGTGTATCTTCTCACTCTCCATAAAAGTGGCCAGTCCGTTACCTTCTATGGTGAAGGGCGGCACGCCGTAGTTGCCCACCAGCGGGTAAGTCAGAGTCATCAACTGGCCGGCATACGAGGGGTCTGTCAGGCTCTCGGGATATCCCGTCATGGCCGTATTGAACACCACCTCGCCTGCTACCGGCTTTTCATAACCGAACGACTGGCCGCGGAAGCGGGTACCGTCGTCGAGGATAAGGGTTACGTTTCTCATATCTTTCTGTTGTCTATACTTGTATTCCTTAAATTACTAATTATCCATTAAAACTGATATACCTGCTCGATGTAGTCGATGAAGGCCTTGTTGAGCAGCTTCACGCCGCCGGGCGTGGGATAATTGCCGCTGAAGTACCAGTCGCCCGGATGGTTGGGGCAGGCCTCGTGCAGCCCTTCGAGGGGCTGGTAGACGATCTGCACCTTGGCACGGACGCTCTCGGGCTTGAGCAGCTCCACCATCTTGGCAGAGATTTCGTCGTCGGTGAAGGGGGCATAGATGTCCTTCACGTAGTTCACCATCTGTTCCTTGGGCAGGTCGGCCTGCGCCTTGGCCTTGCGGTAGGCGGCAGCGATGACGTCCTTCATGTCGCGTTCGCGCAATAGTTCGATGGCAGCCTTGAAAGCGATGAACTCGCTCATGCGCGACATGTCGATGCCATAATAGTCGGGGTAACGTACCTGTGGCGAGGAGCTGACGATGACAATCTTCTTCGGGTTCAGGCGGTCCAGAATGCCGATGATGCTCTGCCGCAAGGTGGTGCCGCGCACGATGGAGTCGTCGATGATGACGAGGTTGTCCACGCCCGGCTCCAGGCTGCCGTAGGTGATGTCATAGACGTGGGCGGCCAGGTCGTTGCGCGTGTTGCCCTCGGCAATGAACGTGCGCAGCTTGATGTCCTTGATGGCCACCTTCTCACTGCGGATGCGGCGAGAGAGAATACGCTCCAGCTCGTCGTGGCTGGGGTTGTGGCCCAGGGCGGCTATCTGCTTCACCTTCTCCTCGTTGAGGTACTCGTCCAGCCCCTGAAGCATGCCGTAGAAGGCTACTTCGGCCGTGTTGGGGATGAAGGAGAAGACGGTGTGGTCGATGTCATAGTTGACGGCCTTCAGGATGCTGGGCACCAGCTTCTCGCCCAGCAGCTTGCGCTCGCGGTAAATGTCCATGTCGCTTCCGCGGCTGAAGTAGATGCGCTCGAAGGAGCAGGGACGCAGCTCGCGCGGCTTGTTGATCTGCACCGTGCGCAGGCGTCCCGCCTTGCTGATGAAGACGGCCTGTCCCGGCTGCAGTTCGCGAATGCTGGTGGCAGGCACGTTGAGCACGGTCTGTATCACGGGACGCTCGCTGGCCAGCACGGCTATCTCGTCGTCCTGATACCAGAAGGCGGTGCGGATGCCCCACGGGTCGCGCACGGCGAAGCTCTCGCCGCTGCCCGTCAGGCCGCACATCACGTAGCCTCCGTCCCAATCCTTACTTGAGGTACGCAGCACGTTGGCCAAATCGACATGTTCTTCGATATAGTGGGTGATGTCCATGCCCGTCAGTCCTTCGGCCTCGGCCAGGTTGAAGAGGCGTTCCACCTCGCGGTCCAGTCGGTGGCCCACCTGCTCGAGCATGATATAGGTATCGGCATACTTGCGGGGATGTTGCCCCATGGCGGTGATGCGGGCAAATATTTCGTCCACGTTGGTCAGATTGAAATTACCGCAGAGAGCCAGGTTCTTGGCCCGCCAGTTGTTGCGGCGCAGGAAGGGGTGCACATACGTCAGGCCGGACTTGCCGGTAGTGGAGTAGCGCAGGTGGCCCATATAGACCTCACCGGCAAAGGGCAGGCATTTCTCGGCATAACCAGCATCGGCCAACTGTTCGGGCGTCAAGTCCTTGAAGTGACTCTGCACGGTGGAAAAGATTTCGGTAATGGCTCCCGAGCCCAAGGCACGTTCGCGGAACATGTATTCCTCGCCGGGATTGGCGGCCAGCTTGACACAGGCCAGTCCGGCTCCCTCCTGTCCGCGGTTGTGCTGCTTCTCCATCAACAAATAGAGCTTGTTGAGCCCGTACATCCACGTGCCATACTTCTTTTGATAATAGTCGAGCGGCTTGAGAAGGCGTATCATCGCCACGCCGCATTCATGTTTCAGTGGTTCCATATCGCTATCTGGATTGTTTGTTGTCTTTTCCTGAATTCGGATGCAAATATCGGTAATTTTACTGAGACCTGTATCACTTTAAGTCGCCAATGCTATAACTTTTTTCCCTTGCAAGCTCCATAGTTCAGTACGCTCCTTATTTCAGCCGCAAATTTAGGAATAAAAATATCATTATGTCATTATTTATATAATTTATTTATCACAATAACATAAAACAACGAATTTAGCGTCATAATGCTTCATTTGGATAAATTTCACAAGAAGGGAACAAAATAACAATCTGACAGATATAAAGACTTATATGTTACAATTTAAAACAAAAATAAACTATTAATGTTTTATTCTATCACTCCACATGAATACATCTAAAAATTCCTATTAGGAAATGAAAGACGGAAAGAACAAATAGAAAGATAATTCATACCTTTGCATCGCATTTTAACACAAAAACATCAATAAAAGAATAAATATGAAAGATGAAATGGATATTACGGAGCAAAGGAGAAAATTATCAAGCCAAATTTGCGACAAAACGGACAGGCGAAGGGAAGGACTCTATGACCCCACGCACGAGCACGATGCCTGCGGTGTAGGAATGATTGTGAACCTGAACGGAAGCAAGTCGCACGAACTGGTGGACTCAGCCTTGCGGGTGCTGGAGAACATGAAGCACCGCGGAGCGGAAGGTGCCGATAACAAGACGGGCGACGGCGCAGGTATCATGGTACAGATACCCCACGAATTCATCCTGCTGCAAGGCATCCCGGTACCCGAAAAAGGCAAGTATGGCACAGGTCTCATCTTCCTGCCCAAGGACCCGAAGGAACAGGAACACATCCTGAGCATCGTCATCGAAGAGGTGGAGCGCGAAGGCCTCACCCTGATGCACCTGCGCGCCGTGCCGGTGAACACGGATGTCCTGGGACAAAGCGCACGAGAAACGGAACCGGACATCAAACAGGTGTTCATCACCGGAGCCGGACACACGGAGAACCTGGAACGTACGCTCTACATCATCCGCAAGAAGATTGAACAGCGCGTACACCATAAGGATTTCTACATCGTTTCCCTGTCCAGCCGCACCATTATATATAAGGGTATGCTGTCGTCCACTCAGGTGAGGACGTATTTCAGCGACCTGACACAGCCCTACTTCACCAGCGGGCTAGCCATCGTCCACTCTCGCTTCAGCACAAACACATTCCCTACGTGGAGCTTGGCCCAGCCCTTCCGCCTGCTGGCGCACAACGGCGAAATCAACACCATCCGCGGCAACCGCGGATGGATGGAAGCCCGCGAAAGCGTACTTTCTACCCCTACACTGGGCAACGTGAAAGATATCCGTCCCATTGTCCAACCGGACATGAGCGACTCGGCCTCGCTGGACAACGTACTGGAATTCTTCGTCATGTCTGGTTTAAGCCTGCCGCACGCCATGGCGATGCTGGTGCCCGAATCGTTCAACGACAAGAATCCCATCAGTGAAGACCTGAAGGCCTTCTACGAATACCACTCCATCCTAATGGAGCCATGGGACGGTCCGGCCGCCCTGCTCTTCAGCGACGGACGTTATGCAGGCGGCATGTTGGACCGCAACGGTCTGCGCCCCGCCCGTTACCTCATCACGCACGACGGCATGATGGTAGTGGCCAGCGAGGCGGGCGTCATCAGCTTCGAAGCCGAAAAGATCAAGGAAAAGGGACGGCTTCAACCGGGCAAAATCCTGCTGGTGGACACCGAGGAGGGACGCATCTACTACGACGGCGAACTGAAGGAACAATTGGCAGCCGCCAAGCCCTACCGCCAGTGGCTTTCGGCCAACCGCATCGAGCTGGATACCCTGAAGAGCGGACGCAAGGTGGCCAACACAGTGGACGACTACGACCGCCGTCTGCGTGCTTTCGGTTATACCCGTGAGGACGTAGAACGTATCCTCGTACTCATGTGCAGCAACGGTGCGGAACCCACGGCTTCCATGGGTAACGACACGCCGCTGGCCGTGTTGAGCGACCAGCCACAACTGCTGTTCAACTACTTCCGCCAGCAGTTTGCCCAGGTGACAAACCCGCCCATCGACCCCATCCGTGAGGAACTGGTGATGTCGCTGACCGAATACATCGGTGCCGTAGGCATGAATATCCTGCTGCCCAACGAAACACACTGCAAGATGGTGCGACTGCCCCACCCCATCCTGAACAATACGCAGCTGGACATCCTCTGCAACATCCGCTACAAAGGCTTCAACACCGTGAAGCTGCCCATGCTTTTCGAAGCCGCACGGGGTAAGGCCGGCCTGCAAGAAGCAATCGACCACCTGTGCAAAGCAGCCGAACAGGCCGTAACGGACGGTGCCAACTACATCATTCTGTCTGACCGCGGCATCGACGCCCGGCAGGCAGCCATCCCCTCGTTGCTGGCCATCAGCGCCGTACACCATCACCTCATCAGTGTACAGAAGCGCGTACAGACAGCCCTTATCGTGGAGAGCGGCGAAATTCGCGAAGTGATGCACGCCGCACTGCTGCTGGGCTACGGCGCCAGCGCCATCTGCCCTTACATGGCTTACGCCGTACTGGACGACCTGGTGAAGAAGGGCGAGGTACAGATGAACTATGAAACGGCGGAGAAGAACTACATCAAGGCCGTCTGCAAGGGACTCTACAAAATCATGAGCAAGATGGGTATCAGTACCATCCGCTCTTACCGCGGTGCCAAGATATTCGAAGCGGTGGGTCTGAGCGAGGAGCTGCTCAAAGGTTACTTCGGTACCTCCACCTCTACCATCGGCGGCATCCGTCTGGAAGAAATTGCCAAAGACTACATCACTTTCCACGACAATGGCTTCGTGCCCGAAACGACAGATCCGCTCCTGCCCTATATCGGACAAATGTCCTACCGCAAAGACGGAGAACACCACGCCTGGAATCCGGAAACCATCAGTACCCTGCAACTGGCCACCCGCACAGGCAGCTACAAGAAATTCAAGGAGTTTACCCGTGCGGTGGACGAAAAGCAGAGCCCCATCTTCCTGCGCGACTTCTTCGGCTTCCGCCGCAACCCGATTGACATCGAACAGGTGGAGCCGGTGGAAAGCATCGTGAAACATTTCGTTACGGGCGCCATCTCGTTCGGTGCCATCAGCAAAGAGGCACACGAAGCACTGGCACTGGCCATGAACGAACTGGGCGCGCGCAGCAACACGGGCGAAGGCGGCGAAGACAACGCACGCTTCCACGACACGGTGGACGGTATCAGCCTCTCCAGCAAGACGAAACAGGTGGCATCGGGACGTTTCGGCGTAACGGCAGAGTATCTGGTGAACGCCGAGGAGATACAGATCAAGGTGGCCCAGGGTGCCAAGCCGGGCGAAGGCGGACAGCTGCCAGGCTTCAAGGTGGACGAGGTCATTGCCCGCACGCGCCACTCCATCCCGGGCATCTCGCTCATCTCGCCGCCGCCCCACCACGACATCTACTCCATCGAAGACCTGGCACAGCTCATCTTCGATCTGAAGAATGTGAACCCGCGCGCCGCCATCAGCGTGAAACTGGTAGCCGAAAGCGGTGTGGGAACCATTGCCGCCGGTGTGGCCAAAGCGAAGGCCGACCTCATCGTCATCTCGGGTGCTGAGGGAGGTACGGGCGCATCGCCGGCCTCGTCCATCCGCTATGCGGGCATCTCGCCGGAAATAGGCCTGAGCGAAACACAGCAGACACTGGTGCTGAACGGCCTGCGCGGACAGGTACGCCTCCAGACCGACGGCCAACTGAAGACCGGCCGCGACATCATCAGCATGGCCCTGTTGGGTGCCGAAGAATTTGCTTTCGGCACCACAGCCCTCATCGTGCTGGGCTGCGTGATGATGCGCAAATGCCACTCGAACACCTGCCCCGTGGGCGTAGCGACCCAAGACCCCAAACTGCGTGCCCACTTCCGCGGACATTATAAATATGTAGTGAACTACTTCCGCTTCCTGGCGCAGGAGGTGCGCGAATACCTGGCCGAAATGGGCTTCAGGAGCCTGGAGGACATCGTGGGCCGCACCGACCTCATCGAGTTGCGTCCTGCCGCCGCGGGCACGAAAGCCGCGCTGCTGGACTTCGGCCGCCTGCTGCACCGCATGGACGGCAACGTCGCTCTGCACCACTGTACCCAGCAGCAGCACGACATCGCCCACGTGAAGGACGTGGAGATGCTGGCAGCTGCCGCACCCGCCCTGGAAAGCCGTCGCGAAGTGTCGCTGGAGTATGCCATCGGCAACACCGACCGCGCCGTGGGTGCCATGCTTTCGGGAGCCGTAGCCGCCCGGTACGGCAACGACGGCCTGCCCGACGGTACCATCAGCGTGAAGTTCAAGGGTTCGGCCGGACAGAGCTTCGGAGCATTTCTGGCCCGCGGCATCAGCTTCAAGCTGGAGGGCGAAGCCAACGACTACCTGGGCAAGGGACTGAGCGGCGGACACATCGCCGTGCTGCCGCCCGTGCGCAGCAACTTTGCCGCCGAACAGAATACTATCGTGGGCAACACCCTGCTCTATGGTGCCACCAGCGGCGAGGTCTACATCAACGGACGAGCAGGCGAACGTTTCGCCGTGCGCAACTCGGGTGCCATCGCTGTCGTCGAGGGCGTGGGCGATCACTGCTGCGAGTACATGACCGGAGGTCGTGTCGTTGTACTGGGACAGACGGGCCGCAACTTTGCCGCGGGCATGAGCGGCGGCGTGGCCTACGTCTGGGATCCGAAAGGAACTTTCGACTACTTCTGCAACATGGACATGGTGGAACTCTCGCTGCTCGAAGACTCCACCGCCCGCAAGGAGCTGCACGAACTTATCCGCCAGCACTACCTCTACACCGGCTCCACACTGGCTCGCACCATGCTCGACAACTGGCCGCGCTATGTAGAAGAATTCATTCAGGTGACACCTATCGAATATAAGAAGGTGCTGGCCGAGGAACAGATGCGCAAACTGCAACAGAAGATTGCGGAGGTGCAGAGAGATTATTAAAATTCTCAATTCTTAATTATCAATTATCATATGGGAACCCCCAAAGCATTTCTTACCATCCCGCGCCAGGAAGCGGGATACAGACCGATACACGAACGTATAAACGACTATAGCGAAGTAGAACAGACACTGAATACCAGCGAACGCAAGCTGCAGGCCGGCCGCTGCATGGACTGCGGCGTGCCCTTCTGCCACTGGGCCTGCCCCCTGGGCAACCGCCCGCCCGAATTTCAGGACGCCCTGTGCAAGGGCGAATGGCAGAAGGCCTACGATATCCTGAGCCGCACGAACGACTTCCCCGAATTCACGGGCCGCATCTGCCCCGCCCTGTGCGAGAAGTCGTGCGTACTGAAACTCTCGTTCGACGCCCCCGTCACCATCCGCGAGGACGAGGCCGCCATCATCGAAGCCGCCTTCCGCGAAGGATACATCCGGCCCCAGCAGTACGGACGCAACGGGCGCCGCGTAGCCGTCATCGGTTCTGGCCCCGCCGGACTGGCCGCCGCCAACCAGCTGAACCGCCGTGGCTACGAAGTGACCGTCTTCGAACGCGACGAGCAACCGGGCGGACTGCTGCGCTACGGCATACCGAACTTCAAGCTGGGCAAGAACATCATCGACCGCCGCCTGCGCATCATGGAGGCCGAGGGCATCGCGTTCCAGACCGGCAGTGAGATAGACCTCGCCCGCCTGCCCGAAGGCTTCGACGCCTACGCCATCTGCACCGGCACGCCGCAGGCACGCGACCTGGCCATCCCCGGACGCGACCTCGCGGGCATCCACTTCGCCATGGAGATGCTGGCGCAGCAGAACCGCGTCCTGGCCGGACAGACGTTCGACGCGAAAGAGCGCATCACCGCCCGCGGCAAGCACGTGCTGGTCATCGGCGGCGGCGACACGGGCAGCGACTGCATCGGCACCGCCCACCGACAGGGCGCTCTGAGCGTGACGCAGATAGAAATCATGCCCCAGCCGCCCGTGGGCCACAACCCCGCCACCCCCTGGCCGCAGTGGCCCGTGGTGCTGAAGACCAGCTCCAGCCACGAAGAGGGCTGCACGCGCCGCTGGAGCCTGAACTCCAACCGGTTTATCGGACGGAACGGCCGCGTCACCGGCGTCGAGGTGGAAGAAGTGGAGTGGCTGCCCGCGCCCGACGGCGGACGCCCCGTGATGAAGTCCACCGGCCGGAAGGAGGTCATCCAGGCCGACCTCGTGCTGCTCGCCATGGGCTTCCTCCGCCCCCAGCTTCCCGAGCTGCCGCAGAACGCCGTCGTGGCGGGCGACGCTGCCACCGGTCCCAGCCTCGTGGTGAAGTGCATCGCCGCCGGCCGTCGCGCCGCCGCAGACATCGACCGGATGCTGAACGCAAAATGAGCCGCCGGCAGCGGGCCACACCGGTGAGGCCGACTGCCGAAGCCCTGCGGAGACTCGCCAACGATCGTTGGCAAACCTGAAAAACAATAAGTTACACCCGAAGCTCGCTCTCCTCATCCCCGGAAAGGAAATCGGAGCAGGAGCTTCCTTATAAACCATCAAGACATTATGTGTGGAATAGCTTGCATCTTCAACATCAAAGAGCAAACCCCTGAACTGAGGCAGAAAGCCCTCACCATGGCCAAACGCATCCGCCACCGCGGCCCCGACTGGAGCGGCATCTACTGTGGCGGCTCCGCCATCCTGGCCCACGAACGCCTGTCCATCGTCGACCCGCAAAGCGGCGGCCAGCCCCTCTACTCGCCCGACCGCCGGCAGGTGCTGGCCGTCAACGGCGAAATCTACAACCACCGCGACCTGCGCGCCGACTTCGCCGGCGAGTACCAGTTCCAGACGGGCAGCGACTGCGAGGTCATCCTCGCCCTCTACCGCCGCTACGGCACGGACTTCATCGAACGCCTGAGCGGCATCTTCGCCTTCGCCCTCTACGACGAGGAGCGCGACGAGTTCCTCATCGCCCGCGACCCCATCGGCGTCATCCCTCTCTATATAGGGCGCGACGCCGACGGCACCCTCTACTGCGCCAGCGAGCTGAAAGCCCTCGAAGGCCTGTGCGACGAGTACGAGCCCTTCCTGCCCGGCCACTACTACTGGAGCCGCGAGGGCGAGATGCGCCGCTGGTACCGCCGCGACTGGACGGACTACGACGCCGTGCGCGACCGCTACGCCTCGCTGCCCGCCGACGAAGTCTGGCAGGCACAGGTGGCCGACGTGCGCACCGCCCTCGAAGCCGCCGTCCGCCGCCAGCTGATGAGCGACGTGCCCTACGGCGTGCTGCTCTCCGGCGGGCTGGACTCGTCCGTCATCTCCGCCGTGGCCCGTCTCTATGCCGACCGCCGCATCGAGACCGACGGACAGCAGGCCGCCTGGTGGCCCCAGCTCCACTCCTTCGCCGTGGGCCTGAAGGGCGCGCCCGACCTGGAAAAAGCCCGCCTCGTTGCCGAGCACATCGGCACCGTCCACCACGAAATTCACTACACCATCCAGGAGGGGCTGGACGCCATCCGCGACGTCATCTACTACATCGAGACCTACGACGTCACCACCGTGCGCGCCTCCACGCCGATGTACCTGCTGGCCCGCGTCATCAAGTCGATGGGCATCAAGATGGTGCTCAGCGGCGAGGGGGCGGACGAAGTGTTCGGCGGCTACCTCTATTTCCATAAAGCCCCCAATGCACAGGCTTTCCACGAAGAGACCGTCCGCAAGCTCTCCAAGCTCCACCTCTACGACTGCCTGCGCGCCAACAAGAGCCTTTCGGCCTGGGGCGTCGAAGGCCGCGTCCCCTTCCTCGACAAGGAGTTCCTCGACGTCGCCATGCGCCTGAACCCGGCGGCCAAGATGTGTCCCGGACATACCATCGAAAAGAAAATCGTCCGCGAAGCCTTCGCGCAGCTGCTGCCCGAGGCCGTGGCGTGGCGCCAGAAGGAACAGTTCTCCGACGGCGTGGGCTACTCGTGGATCGACACGCTGAAGGCCGTGACCGCTGCCGCCGTCAGCGACGAGCAGATGGCCCATGCCGCCGAGCGCTTCCCCATCAACCCGCCGCAGAACAAGGAAGAATACTACTACCGCAGCATCTTCGAGGAGCACTTCCCCAGCGCGTCGGCCGCCCGGAGTGTTCCCAGCGTTCCCAGCGTGGCCTGCTCCACCGCCGAAGCCCTGGCCTGGGACGCCTCGTTCCGCAACCTGAACGACCCCAGCGGCCGCGCCGTGGCGGGCGTGCACGAACAAGCCTATTGAACAGGGCCGAAAGGGAGGTTTCCATCGCCGGAGCCTCCCTTTCTTTTGAAGCCATTTCTGACAAAACCGTCCTACTGCTTCCAAAACACGTTACAGATTGAAAGATTTACAGCCTCTGTAATTTCAAATCGTAAGTTATGCATACTATTTATACATAAAGCCATCCAAAACAATATAAAATATTACATAAATTCATAATTTTGCATCAAACAAAAGCAAATAGAAAAGGTAAACAGATTAAAGATAAACAAAATGACACAAAAGATACGCTTTACGAAGATGCACGGAGCCGGCAACGACTACATCTATGTAGACACCACCCGCCACCCGCTCCAGAACCCCAGCGAACTCTCCGTGGCATGGAGCCGCCCCCACACGGGCATCGGCAGCGACGGGCTGGTGCTGATAGGCCGCTCGGACGTGGCCGACTTCAGTATGCGCATCTTCAACGCCGACGGCTCCGAGGCCCGCATGTGCGGCAACGCCTCCCGCTGCATCGGCAAGTACGTCTACGACGAGGGCCTGACGAACCGGACCACCGTCACCCTGGACACTCTCTCCGGCATCAAGACCCTCGTCCTCCATCCGGGCCCCGACGGACGCATCGCCACGGTGACCGTAGACATGGGCGCTCCCCACGACCTGCGGACGGTAGACTTGGGCGACGGCTACGGCTTCCGCCACGGACAGTTCGTGTCGATGGGCAATCCGCACCTGGTGCTCTTCGTGCCCGACGTGGAGGCCGTCGACCTGGCAGCCATCGGCCCCCGCCTCGAACGGCATCCCCAGTTTCCCGGCGGCATCAACGTGGAGTTTGCTCAAATCCTCTCCGGTGGACGCATACGGATGCGCGTCTGGGAGCGCGGTTCGGGCATCACGCAGGCCTGCGGCACGGGAGCCTGCGCCACCGCCGTAGCCGCCTCGCTCGTCCGCCTGACGGAACGCACCGCGACCGTCGTCATGGACGGCGGCGAGGTGACCATCGAATGGCGCGAGTCCGACGGCCACGTCTACATGACCGGTGGCGCCGTAAAAGTCTTCGATGGCGAAATAGAACTGACCACCGAATAAGAAACAACAGACAACCCAAGAACAACCCAATAAAAGAACAACGATATGGCATTAGTAAACGAACATTTCCTGAAGCTGCCCGGCAGCTACCTCTTCTCCGACATCGCCAAGAAGGTGAACTCGTTCAAGATCACCCATCCCAAACAGGACGTCATCCGCCTGGGTATCGGCGACGTCACCCGCCCCTTGCCACCCGCCTGCATCGAAGCCATGCACAAGGCCGTGGACGAGATGGCAGACGCGAAGACCTTCCGCGGCTACGGCCCCGAACAGGGCTACGACTTCCTCATCGAGGCCATCCTGAAGAACGACTTCACCCCACGCGGCGTCCACCTCTCGCCCGCCGAAATCTTCATCAACGACGGCGCCAAGAGCGACACGGGAAGCATCGGCGAACTGCTGCGCTGGGACAATAGCATGGCCATCACCGACCCCGTCTATCCGGTCTACGTGGACAGCAACATCATGTGCGGACGAGCCGGCGTGCTGGAGGAAGGCGGCACGTGGAGCAACGTCACCTACCTGCCCTGTACGGAAGAGAACGGCTTCGTGCCCGAACTGCCCAAGCACCGTGTAGACCTCATCTACCTGTGCTACCCCAACAACCCCACCGGCACCACCCTGACGCACGAACAGTTGAAGAAATGGGTGGACTACGCCTTGGCCAACGATACGCTCATCGTCTTCGACGCCGCCTACGAAGCCTATATCCACGAAGACAATGTGCCCCACTCCATCTACGAGATACGCGGAGCCAAGAAAGTGGCCATCGAAATCCGCAGCTTCTCGAAGACGGCAGGCTTCACCGGTGTCCGCTGCGGCTACACCGTGGTGCCCAAGGAACTGACAGCCGCCACGCTAGAAGGCGAACGAATCCCGCTGAACCAGCTGTGGAACCGCCGCCAGTGTACCAAATTCAACGGTACAAGCTACATCACCCAGCGTGCCGCCGAAGCCATCTACACGCCCGAAGGCAAGCAGCAGGTGAAAGCCAACATCGACTATTATATGCAGAACGCCGCCACCATGCGGAAGAGCCTGGAGGCCGCCGGTCTGAAAGTGTACGGAGGTGTCAACGCCCCTTACCTCTGGCTAAAGACGCCGAATGGTATCGGTTCCTGGCGCTTCTTCGAACAGATGCTCTACGAAGCCAACGTAGTGGGCACACCCGGCGTAGGTTTCGGCCCCAGTGGCGAAGGATTTCTCCGTCTGACCGCCTTTGGCACCCACGAAGACTGTGAAGAAGCCATGCGGCGTATCCGCAAATGGCTGGCATGAAAAAGAAGACAAGAAAATAAAAAGGGAAATAAGGTAAAAAAGGAAACAGGAAAGTGCACTGACTTGAGACAATAGCCGCCGGCCTGATCACCCGGCCCATCAGTTATCATCTTTAATAGGTATAAGCAAATGAAAACAAGGATCAATGCAAAAAGAGTGCTTATCATGGCACTTGTCACGACAAGTACGTCCACGGCCCTCACGGCACAGGATAAGATGGAAGCCTCGGCAGGCGCCGACATTGTCAGCAGCTACATCTGGCGAGGTACCGATTGTGGAGGAGTCAGCATCCAGCCCAACCTTTCGGTAGGCTATAAAGGATTATCACTGGCCGCCTGGGGATCCGTCGGCATCGACCGCAAAGACACCAAGGAACTGGACTTCACTCTGGGCTACTCGCACAAGGGATTCAGCGCTGCCGTCACTGACTATTGGTTCTTCCCCTCGGACGCAGACCTTCAGAAAGGCTACTTCAAGTACGGTGCCCACAACACACAGCATGTGTTCGAAGGGACCCTTGCCTATGACTTCGGCGTGATGGGAATAGCCTGGAACACCAACTTTGCCGGTAACGATTATTGCAACGCCGACGGCAAGCGTTCCTACTCCACTTACATCGCTCTGACAGCCCCCTTCAAATTGGGAGGTCTGGACTGGACAGCTGAAGTGGGACTCACTCCATGGGAAGGACTCTATGCCGACAAGTTCAACGTGACGAACCTCACACTGGCCGCAGCCAAGGAAATTCCGATTACATCGAAGTTCTCACTTCCGCTGTTTGCCCAGGTGACGTTCAACCCCTACACACAAGGTGCCTACTTCGTATTCGGACTGAGCTTATAAAACACAAACAGGTAAAAAGATAAAAATAAGAAAGGTATGAAAAAGATTGAAGCAATTATCCGCAAAACCAAGTTCGAGGACGTGAAGGAAGCCCTCCTCGAAGCGGACATCGAATGGTTCTCCTACTATGACGTAAGAGGAATCGGCAAATCCAGACAGGCACGCATCTATCGCGGCGTGATGTACGACACCAGCTCCATCGAACGTATCCTCGTCTCCATCGTAGTACGCGACAAGAATGTGGAAAAAACCGTAAAGGCCATCCAGAAAGCCGCCTGGACAGGCGAAATAGGCGACGGACGTATCTTCATCGTTCCCATCGAGGACGCCATCCGCATCCGCACCGCCGAACGTGGCGACATCGCATTATTTAACGCAGAACAAGAAAAATAAAACTCACAGACGTATGAAAACTCTCATTACCCGCAGCCTTCCGAGACTGCGTACAGCCCTCTTTATATTCTTGCTGTTGGCAGGCACAACAGCTTTTGCCGAAGAAGCGGACGCAACCGCTACGGCAGACACGCTGGCCGAAATGGCCACTGGTATAGACACTGTCTGGATGCTGCTGGCCGCCATGCTTGTATTCTTCATGCAGCCGGGTTTCGCCCTGGTCGAAGCCGGCTTCACCCGCACCAAAAACACAGGTAACATCTTGATGAAAAACTTCGTCGATTTCATGTTGGGTTCCCTGCTCTTCTGGTTCATCGGCTTCGGCCTGATGTTTGGAGCCGGAGGTTTTGTGGGCATGCCTCACTTCTTCGACCTCTCATTCCTCGACACCCAGTTACCACGCGAAGGTTTCCTGATTTTCCAAACCGTGTTCTGCGCTACATCAGCCACTATTGTGTCGGGGGCCATGGCCGAACGCACCAAGTTTTCCATGTATGTGGTCTATACCATTGCCATCAGCGTTCTGATCTATCCCATTTCAGGCCACTGGACCTGGGGAGGTGGTTGGTTGACAAACGGTGAAGCCGATTCTTTCATGATGGATACTTTCGGCACCACGTTCCATGATTTCGCAGGCTCTACAGTGGTTCATTCCGTAGGTGGATGGGTTGCTTTGGTAGGCGCCGCTATCCTCGGACCACGCATCGGAAAGTATGGCAAGGACGGCAATTCCAAAGCTATCCCCGGCCACAACCTAACCATAGCTGCCCTAGGTGTTTTTATCCTGTGGTTCGGATGGTTCGGCTTTAACCCCGGTTCCCAACTGGCCGCCTCTACAACCGCTGATCAGATCGCGATCTCACACGTCTTCTTGACAACCAACCTGGCTGCCTGCGCCGGAGGCTTTGCCGCCCTCGTCACCAGCTGGATCAAATATCGCAAACCATCACTCTCACTCACACTGAACGGTATCTTGGCAGGTCTTGTAGGAGTTACAGCCGGTTGTGACTGTGTATCAGCAGGAGGTGCAGCTATCATCGGACTTATTTGTGGCGTACTGATGATTTATGCTGTAGAGTTTATCGACAAAGTCCTGAAGATTGACGACCCCGTCGGTGCCAGTTCCGTACACGGCGTCTGCGGATTTACGGGCACCGTACTGACCGGTCTGTTCTCCACCAGCGAAGGAGTCTTTTATGGAGCAGGCTGGGGTTTCTTCGGAGCCCAGCTGTTCGGAGTTTTGGTCGTAGGAGCATGGGCAGCCTTGATGGGATACATCATCTTCACTGTACTCAACAAGATACACGGCCTACGCGTTCCGGCACGTGTCGAAGAAGAAGGACTCGACATCTACGAACACGGAGAATCGGCCTACAATTAAAGTCAACAAGCTCCACTGACCAACAAACACTGATAATCAATGAAAGTTGTCAGCGGAACTAACAAAAGATAAAACAATACTCATATTCAAACCAATAAAGAAAAAAGATTATGTCAAAACTGAGATTCAGAGTAGTGGAAACGGCCTTCAAGAAGAAGCCCGTTCCTGTAGAAATCCCTAAGGAACGTCCGTCGGAATACTTCGGCAAATATGTGTTCAACAAGGAAAAAATGTTCCGTTATTTACCCAGTAAAGTATATGCCAAACTGGTGGACGTCATCGACAATGGTGCGCCGCTAGACCGTAGCATTGCTGACGAAGTGGCCGCAGGCATGAAGAAATGGGCCATCGAAATGGGAGCCACTCACTACACCCACTGGTTCCACCCGCTGACCGAAGGTACGGCCGAGAAACACGATGCCTTCGTAGAACACGACGGTAAGGGCGGTATGATGGAGGAATTCACCGGTAAGCTGCTCGTACAGCAGGAGCCTGACGCCTCCAGTTTCCCCAACGGCGGTATCCGCAATACCTTCGAGGCACGCGGCTACTCGGCCTGGGACCCCTCTTCACCCGCTTTCATCGTGGATGATACCCTGTGTATCCCTACCATCTTCATTGCTTACACAGGCGAATCTCTCGACTACAAGGCACCGCTTTTGAAAGCCCTGCGTGCCGTCAATAAAGCAGCTACCGACGTCTGCCATTACTTCGACCCCGAAGTAAAGAAAGTAAATGCCTATTTGGGTTGGGAACAAGAATACTTCCTCGTGGATGAAGGTCTCTACGCCGCCCGTCCCGACCTGCTGATGACCGGACGTACGCTGACTGGCCACGACTCAGCAAAGAACCAACAGTTGGAAGATCATTACTTCGGTGCCATTCCACCGCGTGTGGCTGCCTTCATGAAAGAACTCGAAATTGAAGCCTTAAAGCTGGGTATTCCCGTCAAGACACGTCACAACGAAGTGGCTCCCAACCAATTTGAGTTGGCACCCATTTACGAGGAATGTAATCTGGCCGTAGACCACAATATGCTCATCATGGCTTTGATGCGTAAGATTGCGCGCAACCATGGTTTCCGCGTCCTGCTTCACGAAAAACCCTTCAAGGGCGTTAACGGTAGCGGAAAGCACAACAACTGGTCATTGGGTACCGATACGGGTGTATTGCTCATGGCTCCAGGCAAGACAGCCGAAGAGAACCTGCGCTTCATTACCTTCATCGTGAATACGCTGATGGCTGTCTACCGCCACAACGGCCTGCTGAAGGCCAGCATCTCCAGTGCCACTAATGCACACCGTCTGGGCGCCAACGAGGCACCGCCCGCAATCATTTCTTCTTTCCTCGGCAAACAACTTTCACAAGTACTGGCCCACATTGAAGAAAGCGACAAGGACGAACTCATCAGCCTGAGCGGCAAACAGGGGATGAAGCTGGATATTCCACAAATTCCCGAACTGCTCATCGACAACACCGACCGCAACCGCACCAGTCCTTTCGCCTTTACTGGCAACCGCTTCGAGTTCCGTGCCGTCGGTTCGGAAGCCAACTGTGCCAGTGCCATGATAGCCCTCAACGCCGCCCTGGCCGAGCAGCTGACCGACTTTAAGCGTGACGTGGACGCCCTCATCGAGCAGGGCGAAGACAAAGTGTCGGCCATTCTCGACGTCATCCGCCGAGATCTCAAGATCTGCAAGCCCATCCATTTTGATGGCAATGGATACAGTGATGAATGGAAAGCCGAAGCCGCCCGCCGCGGACTGGATTGCGAAACGAGTGTGCCTGTCATTTTCGACAATTATTTGAAGGAAGACAGCATCGCCATGTTCGAAAAGACAGGCGTCATGACACGCAAGGAACTGGAAGCTCGCAACGAAGTAAAGTGGGAAATGTATACCAAGAAAATTCAAATTGAGGCACGTGTACTGGGCGACCTGGCCATGAACCACATCATTCCCGTTGCCACCCAGTACCAAACAGAACTGGTAGACAACGTCTACAAGATGAACGGACTCTTCCCTAAAGAGAAGGCAACCAAATTATCGGCCAAAAACCTGGAACTCATCGAAGAGATTGCCGATCGCACCGCCTTTATCAAGGAACACGTTGACGCCATGATTGAAGCACGCAAAGTAGCTAATAAACTAGATAACGAACGTGCCAAAGCAGTGGCCTACCACGACTACATCGTCCCGATGATGGAAGAAATACGCTACCACATAGACAAGCTGGAACTGATTGTCGACAACCAGATGTGGACGCTGCCCAAATACAGAGAGCTGCTGTTTATCCGATAAGAAAGAAAATAAATTTCTTTTATTGGTTGTTTTAAATAAGCAAGGGGAAGACGGCCGTGAGGCTACCTTCCCCTTTTTAGTTATATCAATAACTATCATTTAAACTTCGAAACACTTCTATTCGCCTTACAAATCAAAATATCTGAATATAATAAAACTGTGATTAGAAATCTTACTCATCCCATCGTATGAAAAAGAAGAAAGCCTCGATTTTGTTAAAAATCAAGGCTTTCTTTAATTGTTTTTTCTTTCGGAGAGCGGTGCGGACGGGACTCGAACCCGCGACCCCATGCGTGACAGGCATGTATTCTAACCAGCTGAACTACCGCACCATTTCATTGTTTCGTTGCTATCTCTCTCGATTGCGGTTGCAAAGGTACGACTATTTTTGAAACCTGCAATAGGTTGGCCAAAAAAAATTTCTTTTTTTTCGTTCGGGACGTCAATATACCGCTTTTATATTACCTTTGCCATATACAATTTATACCAAAAACGAAAAACATGAAAGCTACTCCTATCGAACGAGATATCATCGACCGGACGATCGATGAGTTCCAGGTGGCCGATTTCGGCAGAGCCACCATCCGAGAAGTGAAGGCCATTGCAGCCAAAGCTGAAGCCCAGTCGGGCGTCGAGTTTATCAAAATGGAAATGGGCGTGCCCGGACTACCGCCGTCGGCCGTCGGCGTGGAAGCCGAAATCGAGGCCCTGCGCAACGGTATCGCCAGTCTGTATCCTGACATCAACGGTCTGGACGAGCTGAAGCGGGAGGCGTCGCGCTTCGTCAAGGCGTTTGTCGACGTGGACATCGCGCCCGAAGGCTGCGTGCCGGTGACGGGCTCGATGCAGGGGACGTTCGCCTCGTTCCTGACGTGCAGCCAGTGCGACCCGCGCAAGGACACCATCCTCTTTATCGACCCGGGATTCCCCGTGCAGAAACAGCAACTGGTGGTGATGGGGCAGAAATATGAGACGTTCGACGTCTACAACTTCCGCGGCGAACGCCTGGAGGAGAAACTGGAGAGCTACCTGAGCCGCGGAAACATCTCCGCCATCATCTACTCCAACCCGAACAACCCCAGCTGGGTGTGCCTCAAGGACGAAGAGCTGCGCATCATCGGCCGACTGGCTACAAAGTACGACGTCATCGTGCTGGAAGACCTCGCCTACTTCGCGATGGACTTCCGCCAGGACCTGAGCCGCCCGTTCCAGCCGCCATTCCAGCCCTCCGTGGCACACTATACGGACCACTACATCCTGCTCATATCCGGCTCGAAGGCGTTCAGCTACGCCGGACAGCGCATCGGCGTGAGCTGCATCTCGGACAAGCTCTACCACCGCGCCTACCCGGGCCTGATGCAGCGCTATGGCGGTGCGGGCACGTTCGGCACAGTCTTCATTCACCGCGTGCTCTACGCCCTGTCGTCGGGTACGAGCCACTCGGCCCAGTATGCCATGGCCGCCATGCTGAAGGCCGCTAGCGATGGGCGCTACAACTTCCTCGATGAGGTACGCGTCTACGGCGAGCGCGCCCGCCGACTGAAGGAAATCTTCCTGCGCCATGGCTTCCGGCTGGTCTACAACAACGACTTGGGCGAGCCCGTGGCCGACGGCTTCTACTTCACCATCGGCTATCCGGGCATGACGAGCGGCGAGCTGGCCCGCGAACTGATGTACTACGGCGTCAGCGCCATATCGCTGGTGACCACCGGCAGCTCGCAGGAAGGCTTGCGCGCCTGCACGTCGTTCATCCAGGACCACCAGTATGCCTTGCTGGACGAGCGGATGGCCATCTTTGCCGAAAACCATCCTCTCAGATAGCCGCCGATCCCTGTCGGCACAGTCGGAAATAGCTCCGCCGGAGTCATTATGCGCCTTGACGAGTCGAAATATCCGTATTTCAAAGCGTCAAGGCGTATTTTCATTCCAAAATACTAATATTTCAGTGTAAAAATGTACCGTATTTAAAGAATTATCTGTAACTTAGGGGCATGTCAACCTACACGGATATATTCAAGATCGAAACCAACCACGTGGTGCCTGTCCGCGGGAAGGTGCTTATCTCCGAACCTTTCCTCTGCGACAAGATGTTCGGACGGTCGGTCGTCCTGCTCATCGACCACACGAGCGAGGGCACGATGGGCCTGGTGCTGAACAAGCCTTTCCCCCTGTCGCTGTCCGACATCTTCCACGACATTGCGGGCGGCAGAAACATCCCCATCTACTGGGGCGGACCGCTCGGGGCGGACACCATCTTCTACCTACACACCATCGAGGGCATCCCCGGCGCTTTCCCCGTGGGGAAGGGGCTGTACGTGAACGGCGACTTCAACGCCGTGCGCGACTACATCAATCGCACCCCCTCGGTCGAAGGCACCATCCGTTTCTTCATGGGATATTCGGGCTGGGAAAGCGGACAGCTGGAACAGGAAATCGAAGAAAATACCTGGATCGTCGGACGCGAGACCACCGCCTCGCTGATGGACGAGAAAGCCTCCGTCGGCCTTTGGCAAAAATCGCTGAGCAAGCTGGGAGGGAAGTACGCCGTCTGGTCGCGCTTCCCGCAGATTCCCACCCTGAACTAAACCTCGTGCAGGCGTTGCAGCAGCACCACGTCGCGATAGCGCCCACCGGCAAACCACCACTCCTTCAACACGCCGCACTCCACAAAACCCGCTCCAGCAAACAGCCGCCGGCTGGCCTCGTTGTCCACCGCCACGTGGGCCGTCAGCTGGTGGACGAAAAGGAAGCGGAACAGGTAATCGCACATCAGCGTCAGGGCCTCACCAGCATAGCCGTTTCCGCGGAACTCCTTCCGCACGGCGATACCTACTTCGCCGCGACGGTGCATCGGGGCAAAGTCCGTCACGTCCACCGTTCCCACCACCACGTCGTCCGTCCGGCGGACAATCATCAGGCGGAGTTGCCTGTCGGCAAACATGTCGCACTGCGAATCCTCGATATACTGCTTCAGCACATAGCGCGAATAGGGCACGGAGAAGTTGGACACGTCCCACGTTTCCGGGTCATTCTCCATGCGGTAGAGCAGGTCGAGGTCTTCCGGCTCCATCGGCCTGAGGCGCACCAGCGTCCCCTCGAAATAGCTCCGACTCATAAGCCGCCCTCCTCCCGCTCGATGTGCAACTCGCGACGCAGGCGCTCCTCACCCGGCAGGCAGAAGAGCGAAGCCGTCAGGGCAATCAGGGCGCAAAGCAGGCCCGTCGTGCTCAGCATCCCGTAGTAGGTCAGAAAACCCGCCATCAGCGGCAGGGCCAGCAGCACCAGCCGAATGCCGCTCCAGAAGACATAGAACTGCAAGGCGCGGGCAATGCCGGCACGGTCGATGCGGCGGTAGAGCACCCATGCAAACAGCTTCAGCGACAACGGCACGCAGGCCGCCGCCAGCAGGATGGACAGCGTCTCGGCATAGTACGTGGTGCGCACGTCGTCGGCATACGCTCCCACCCAACTGTCCGTCGTTTCGCCCACGAGCACGAACACGACCGGCACCATCCAAAACAGGAGATAAGACATCCGCACAAAGCGGACTGCCTTCTTGATTTGTTCTTCCATATATCCTATATATAAATGTATTCACGTCATCGCCCGGCGGGCGGAACAGGGCCTCACAGGGTGCCGTTGAACGGCGTGCGGTTCACGATGCTCCGCCCCAGCGTCACTTCGTCGGCATACTCCAGCTCGTCGCCCACGGAAATGCCGCGCGCGATGACCGACAGCTTGACGCCGAACTTCTCCAGCTTGCGGTAGATGTAGAAGTTGGTCGTGTCGCCCTCCATTGTCGTGCTCAGCGCCAGAATCACCTCCTTGACGTTTCCTGCCTGGACGCGTTCCACGAGGCTGTCTATCTGTAAGTCGCTCGGTCCGATGCCGTCCATCGGCGAGATGACCCCACCCAACACGTGGTACAGGCCTCGGAACTGCTGCGTGGCCTCGACCGCCATCACGTCGCGTATGTTCTCCACCACGCACACCACCGAAGCGTCGCGCTGTGGGTTGGAACAGATGCGGCAGACGTCCGTATCGGAAATGTTGTGGCACACCTTGCAATACTTCACCTCGCGCTTCAGCGTAATGATGGCGTTGCCGAACGCCTCGACCGCCGCCACGTCCTGACGCAGCAGGTGAAGCACCAGGCGCATGGCCGTCTTGCGTCCCACACCCGGCAGCTTGGCAAACTCGCTCACCGCCTTCTCCAGCAAAACCGAAGGATATTGTCCGTTCATATAACCCTAAACTTTCATAATGCGGACGCAAAGATACGCAAATAAGTGCTACCTTTGCAAAGGCAATAAAACTAAATTTTCAGATAGAACCCATGGAGATAACAAGCGCAGAATTCGTCATCAGCAACACCGACGTCCGCAAGTGCCCCGCCGGCAACCTGCCCGAATACGCCTTCATCGGCCGCTCCAACGTCGGCAAGTCGAGCCTGATCAACATGCTGACCGGCCGCAAAGGCCTGGCCATGACCTCGGCCACCCCCGGAAAGACCATGCTGATCAACCACTTTCTCGTCAACAAAAACTGGTACATCGTCGACCTCCCCGGCTACGGCTATGCCAAACGCGGCTTCAAGGGGCAGGAACAGATCAGGAACATCATCGAAAGCTACATCCTGCAACGTCCGCAGATGACCTGCCTCTTCGTCCTCATCGACAGCCGTCTGGAACCGCAGCCCATCGACTTGCAATTCATCGAATGGCTGGGCGAGAACGGCATCCCCTTCTCCATCGTCTTCACCAAAGCCGACAAGCTGAAGAGCGGACGGCTGGGCGCCAACGTCGAGGCCTACCTCAGAAAGCTGAAAGAACAGTGGGAAGAACTCCCGCCCTACTTCGTCACCTCTTCCGAGAACCGACTGGGACGGAAAGAACTGCTGGACTACATCGAAAGCATCAACAAAGAACTTAAACCCTAAAAGAGAGAACAGAATATGAACAGAAACATCTGGAAATACGTCTTCGTCATTGCGCTGATCCTGCCTTCCGGCATCCATGCGCAGTCCCTGAAAGACCTGCTGAACAAGGAAAATATCGAAAAGGTAGTCAATGCTGTCACCAACAACAGCAACATCGACATGACTGGTACCTGGACTTTCACCGGCTCGGCCCTGGAACTTGAATCAGACAACCTGCTGCAACAGGCAGGTGGCACCTTGGCCTCCTCGGCTCTCGAGAAGAAACTGGACGAGCAACTGAACAAGATCGGCATCAAGCCGGGCCAACTGTCGTTCACCTTCAATGCCGACAGCACTTTTACGGCCAATGCCGGCAGCAAACCCGTGAACGGTTCCTATTCTTACGACGCCTCTACACAGAAAGTGAACCTGAAAATTGCCAAAATCGTCGGACTGAACGCCAAGGTGAACTGCACCTCCGGCAACATGGATCTGCTCTTCGATGCCGACAAGCTGCTGCAACTGCTCACCTACCTCTCCAGCAAAAGCAGCAACTCCACCCTGCAAACCCTCGGCAACCTGGCCGGCACCTATGACGGCATGCTCCTCGGCCTCGGATTGAAAAAAGCGAATAACTGACTCCAGTATTAATTTGGAACACGAACTGGCTACCTGTGTCATAGGACAGCCAGTTTGTAAACAATTTTCCCATTCTCACTTCACCGTAATCCACACCCCTTCGCCCCGCTCCTTGGCTTCGACGATGAGCTGCTTCAGCAGGCGGACGTAGAGCGTGGAGCACTCCAGCTGGCGCGTTTCTTCGTTGTATTCGCCCACGAGGATACACCCCTCCGTGTCCGCAGGCAGGTTGCCCGCATGGATGCGGATGCCCTCGAAGAAGGGCACATTCAGCAGCAGGGGCAGCCACTTGCCGAACTTGGGGCTAAGGGTGATTACCACGGGGTAGCGCCCTTCGGGGATGGCCGTGCAGCCCTTCACCTTGCGTTCTTTCTTCAGGTCGCGCCACGTGGGTTCCATCGTGTCGCACATCTCTTTTCCTTCCACGGCCAGCACGCCCAGCGTGCAGCCTTTCCTTTTAGTAGTTCTTGTCAGTGTCAGTTCCATCGTTTCTGAATTTTAGTTTACTGTAATTGTAATTCGTAATTCTCGCAATATAGTTTCGGTAGCCCCACTGGTTCAGCATATTTTGCGTACCTTTCTCGTCCATACCCGCCTGCAGACGTACCTCCACGGCCTCCCTATAAGAAAAATTGTCGGGCAGCAGCTCCAGCAGGTTGCGCGGCCCCTTCTGTTTGTTGGGGTTAGCCGCCTGCGCTTCTTCAATAGCGGCTCCGAAGAACTCCATCTTGCAAGCCAGGTCGTACTGCAACGACCAGCGGATGAAGTCCTCGAACGTCTTGTCCCATTGGCAGCCATTGGCCACGAAGAGCACGCAGGCCTTCAGCCAGGCGATGACGTTGGCGCGAAACGAAAGGTTCTCGTACACGCGGCTCTGCGAGAGGCGGGCGAAGTCGGCGCACTCTTCCTTGAGCTTCTGCGCGAGCTTGTAGGCCTGCGGACAATCTATCAACCCTTGCGCTTTGACGAGGTTCTCGATATAGGGACGGAGCTCCTCGTCGAAAGCGGCGTCGTAGGTGCCATAGACAGGCATGTCCGCGCCGATTTCGCGCTCGGGGATGGTGCAGAA